>Ga0193733_1000004_pt1 | contig 164337 bp, 116 predicted proteins | sample U1s2metaG_FD_145076 | JGI IMG/M metagenome (GOLD analysis project Ga0193733, IMG submission 145076) | Soil microbial communities from a riparian zone of the East river system, Colorado, United States - U1s2 | ecosystem: Environmental > Terrestrial > Soil > Riparian zone | place: USA: East...
CCGTGGCTACAAGAATCTCGGCTATCTGCTGCTCAAGGCTCAGCGCATGGCGGTCACCAAGACCGAATTCATCGTTCTTCAGAAAGCCGCCTAAAATGCGGGTCCCTACGAATTCTCGTGCAGAGCCTACATTACTACTTGCGCTTTACAGCAGTTCACAGCGATAACATACTCCTAGGAAGCGCCCTGAACTCGGGCAGAGGTGTGGTCCGGCCTCAAAGACTTATCACTTTTGTGGAGATTCTGCTCCATTGGGATGAGTAGTGCAGTGCTAATGCGTCGACTTCAAACCCGATTTGTTTTCTTGTTTCTGATAGCCATCTACAGCCAAGTCTTGCTCGCTCGAGACTTGGAGGCCCTGCCTGAATTCCTCCGGTCCGACCCCTTTGGTGCCATCGTCGCACCGGACCGGAGCGGCGCTGACCTCGCCTCGAGCCTTTACGGCGCTAAGCACCAAGTCGTGCTCACCGGCTGCCGAGGTGGATACGTCTCCTTTCATCTGGTTGTCAAGCTGCCCTCACCAAGTACCTACACGCTAGACGTGACGATTCCCGATCCCACAAACAAAGTTCAAATCGATTTGTTTCGCGAATGGTTCCACTTTACAGATTCCGACAAGCGTTATTATCCAGACGCCTTGATCCCTGTACACGCAACTTACAGCTCGCGCCTGCCTGAGCCAGACAATCGGATCCCGAAACAGACCGCCCAGGCCTTCTGGGTAGATGTCTATGTTGCTCCCGACACACGCCTCGGGATTTTCTCCGGTACCGCCAAACTTAAGGCCAATTCTAAGATCACGACTCTTCCGATCCAACTTACCGTCCTAGCTTGCGTCATCCCGGGAGAAGACGTTGTGACGATTGACCACAACTCCTATGGAAGTTCATGGCTTGCACAGCAGTTCGCGGGTTCCTACCAGCACGACCCCGATCACTGGTTCGAGAGCAACCAGTTCTTCGAATTGATCCACGCTTATCATCGCGTCTTCTACGAGCACCGGGGAATTTTCCATCAGCTCGGATATGGGCACTCCGGGAAAGTCGGTCCGGAATTTGCCCCCGGGCTCGAGGGCTCTGGCCGGGCGAAGCATATTACCAGCTGGAGCTTGTACGATCGCCACTATGGTCCCCTGTTTGACGGCACGGCGTTTTCAGCATCCCGCCGCGGCCCGCGTCCGATTCCTTTCGTCTACCTGCCCATCAACCCTGAGTGGCCGGCCTCTTACGAGTTCTGGGGAGAGCGTGGTTATGAAGCGGAATTCGTGAATGTGGTCTCGGAAATGGAACGCCACTTTCGGGAGAAAGGCTGGACCCAAACAAACTTCGAAATCTTTTTCAATCACAAGAAACGCTACAAAGGTTTCCCCTGGGACGGCGACGAGGTGCGTTTTCCGAAAGACCTCAAATACTTCCTCGAGTATGACCGGCTGCTTAAGAAGGCCTTGCCACCCAACACTCCCGTACATTTCGTTGTCCGAGCCGACGTCAGTTGGGACATGGAGGAACAGTTTAAGGTCCTCAACGGAATTGTGCGGTTGTGGTGCTGTGGGGGAGGCATCCTGAGTTTTTATAGACACGCACCCAAGATGTTATGCGACCGAGGTGACGTCGTTTGGTACTACGGGGGTCCTCCGGGCGTGACGGATAGTTCTTCCGCGATCACGGAATTCCCGTTGCGGGCCTGGCTCTGGGGCGTGAACGGCTATGTCCATTGGCTGACAGTTAGCCCGGGCGAGGACCCATGGTTCCATTTCGATGGGGGTCAGACTGCGCTCATATATTCCGGCGAGCGCTTTGGCGTTAGCGAACCAATTCCCAGCATCCGGTTGAAGATCCAACGCAACTGCCTTCAAGACCTCGCCCTGCTCGACAGTCTCAAGCGTCGCAAGTCGCTTGACTCTCTAAGGGCCGGAGCGGCGCGCAGTTACAACAACTCCACCCTCGATGATTGGTGGAACTCGCGGCCTGCGCTGGCCGACCTTCCCTCTGATCAATGGCTCGGGAGCGCCATTGACGATTCGACCAAACACACACAGCGGGCTCTGGGACACCCTGGTGCGTCCGCCTGGTACAAGGTCCACCAATATGCGATGAGCCTTCAAGCGGAGGCAAAATGAAAACCGTCTCTCTGATTGGGATCTTCATGTTCGCAATTTTGGGAATTGCCAAGCTCAGCCCCGAGGAGGCTCCGTCAAAAATGCAAAAGGAACTGGATATCGTGGCACATGTTGGCAGTGCCATGGTGGACGGCGACATATGCCAGAAAATCGTTACCCAGAGAGCAAGAGAGCTCATGTTCGCCAGTGACCCTCGCGATAGATTCCTCGCGGGCGACAACTACGACGTTGACGACGTGGCATTCAATACAGTCAAGAAAACTTTGATCCGCCTTTCGCACCTTTCTTCTTTCCCGGCCGACGTTAATCTGTGGATGCCGATCGAGGGGCACGCCGGTAAAATTCAGTTGGTCATTCGCAATAAGAACGAAATGAGCCAATTCTGGAACTGGGGCGAGCTTTACGGGGATATAGTTCCGCAGATGGAGACGGTATTGAAGACGGGACAACGGGTCACGGTTACAAACAAGCCCGGCTGGATTTCTGTTCTTGCTCCAGTCTATAACAGTTTAGGTGATGTCGTAGGTCTGATCGAAACCGTCAGCCAGGTAAAAATGGATGCGCACGAAAATGTAAAATAGCATTCACCACGCTCTAGGTGCTCTCTGAGTCGAATCTCTGTGAAGTAGCGGTCCCGCTGAGTGCAAGCAGCAAGATCTCGGAGGATATATGCACCACAGTCGTTTGCGTTCACGACGGTCGTTTTTGCAAGCGGCCCTGGCAGCGCCCATCGCGGGCATGGTGACGACTTATTCGCCGCTTGGCGGTAAAGATGGGACCAGCGAGGCTAGTTCTATTGTCGCGCGTGTCACCCTGGACAATGAACTCTACGACTGCGATGCCGTCTTGAATGGGCGGTTGTACTTTCGTATTCCGGCGGCCGGGCCGGTGATCGTACGCTGGGTGGACAGCTTCGGCCGGAGTGTCCACGAATTTCATCCCCCGAATCTTGGTGCCACAGTAGCGCCATTAAACTTCTCATTTGACCTAGGCCGCGGCTTCACTTACCGGAACTGGATTCGAATCTGGGTTAACGATGTTGAGCAGGCCGAGGGTGGGCAGTTTCTGCTTTCGCCATCCCCCAAGCCTTGGGACGATTTTCACGCCATCAGTTGGGCCCACTACCCGGACGGATTTTACGACGTGCTCCGTCAAGCCGGCGTAGACGCGACAATTGCTTATCGGGAAGCCGGCGAACCCGCGATCGACAACAACTTTGATTTCTATGTCGAGCAGATGGCCTGGGAAGTCTTTGCGATCTACCACAAGAACCAGCCTCTTTGGCGAGGGTTACTGAATCAGATCGAGCTCGATCGCAACAATCTAGACCTCTGGATCCGTCACCCCTGTGTGAATGATCCAAAGACCGATGAGTACGTGAAAGAACATCTGACCCGGTTTGTCCGCTTGCATCGCGATTTCCGGCCGCTCTTCTACAACATTGCCGACGAGCTCGGCCAGGGCGATCAGATTCGACCCAATGACTTTTGCCACTCCACGTACTGCACGAACAAGTTCGCGGAGTATCTTCGCAAAACGTACGGTACGACCGGAAATGTTGGCAGGGAGTGGTCGGTCACCGAAGAAACGCGCTGGGACGACGGGAGCCTGCGCAACGGGTCCCAATGGGCAACCAGCAACCTAATGGTGAATCGGACTACGACCGACCAGGCGTTCGATGCCGTTGCGGTGGCCAACCTCGGGGCCAAGTACGGAGGTATTGCGGGCTTGAACAAAGCTTGGGGCGTGAACTTCCCTGCACCCCGCAACGAGGCGGGCGGCCGAGAACAGTGGGAGCCACTGCGCGCATTGCTGAGCGAGACCCGCTCGGTCCAGGAGTTTACCGAAAAATCTCTCAGCGAGCGCTTAGGGTCCATCGAAAAAGCCAACGCACTCTGGGGAACTCACACAACCTGGGTGGCTGAGCAGCGACCCACCGGTTTCAAGTCCTGGTCCGAGGTCGTTGCGTTCTTAAATCGGTTCTATCAGGAGTTGTCGCAAGTCCGGTCGACGGAAGGTTGGAACGTTTCGCCGTGGTGTGACTTCCGCAATTTTATGGACGAAACCTTCGCCGAGGCTGTTGGTCGGGCCCGGGCTGTCTGCAAATCCGAAGATCCGCACGCCCGTTGCGCCACGGAGGGAGGCCAGACCCCTTTTGCGTTCGGTTGGTATAACTACGAAAACGTCGTCAAGCAAGTAGATGTAATTGAGCCATATAACAGCGGGAACAACGTGGAAGTGATCCGCTCGCTTAATCGGGACGTGATTATGGTTTCCACGCACGGCTTCCAGCACAAGGCCGGGGCGCCGCTGACGGAGGAAGAGCGCCCTTACCAGAAGCGCGCGCCGCAGCCTATCTGGTGGGGATTATTCCACGGCCATCGTGGATCAATCATCTGGGACGCCAACTTACCTGATTACCATTTCGTTGACGAAGAGACCCGGCAGCTTACTCCTGCGGCCCTGACCTTCGCCGATACTTTCCAGGAACTCCATAAAGGGATAGCGAAGCTCATTATTAACAGTCGCCGGCTCCACGATGGAATTGCCATCCACTATTCCCAGCCCTCGATGCAGGTCCACTGGCTGTTGGACAACGTCCAGTATGCGCGGAAATGGATGCTGCACAGCGGCGGGGATCGTGGCAGCCATTTCACAGGCGTTCGCAACGGCTGGACCAAGCTGATTGAGGATCTTGGCCTGCAGTACGAGTTTGTCGGTGCGCGTCAGATCGAGGAAGGCAAGTTGACGCGAAACGAATATCGGGTGCTCATCCTGCCGCAGTCGCTGGCCGTGAGCGCGCGCGAAGTCGAGCAGATCCGGCAATTTGTTCAAGCCGGCGGGGTCTTGATCGCGGACTACCGTGCTGCAACCATGAACGAGCACGGACGTGACCTCGGGCGCGGTCAGCTCGACAGCATTTTCGGCATCAAGCATGCGAAAGGCCAAGTCAAAGAACAGGTAGTCATTGGCATTGAGAATTACGGAGCACTGCGTCTACAAGGCAGAAAGCTCGATCTCATTGTCGGCGATGAAAGCATAAGCACTACGACCGGGAAACCGCTCGCACGGGGCGGCCAAGTCCCACTTATTGTCGTCAATGAATTTGGCCAAGGGAAAGCGGTCTTCTTGAATGTTGAGCTGGCCAGCTATCCCTATCACCGGCTGACGCCGAGTTCACGGACGAGCCTGCCGGAGATCATGGAGCAGATCTTTGGGCTGGCGGGAATTGAGCCGCAGGTTCGCGTGCTGGATGCAACTGGCAATCGCCTCCCTGGGATGGAAGTTGTCCGGTTTGCGAACCGCGCCTATGAACACGTGGCCGTCTTCCGCAATCCCCAGTTCGATGACGGTGGCTGGGAGAATTTGCCGACCCAACCGGAGCGCGAATGGGCCGGGGCGATCGATAATTCCCTGCTCGAGAAAGAGGTCCAAGTCACGGTCGCCTGGTCTGGTCCAATGGCCACCTACGACATCCGGGGCAAACGCGACCTCGGCACCGTAGCCAAAATCCAAATGACTCTTGATCCCTGGAGTCCACTGGTGCTGACGCGCGCTCTCGAACCCATTCCGAAACTCCGCGTCGAGTCTCCCGCCGAGGCCCAACCAGGCAGACCACTGATTGTAACGCTCCGGAACGAGTCACCATTGCCGGAAGGAGCTCTTCGAATCGTTCGACTGGAATTCGTGACGTCCGAGGGCAAACCCTACGATCTTTACGCGCGAAATGTGCGGGTCGAATCCACACCTCATCTGGAGCGTTTCCACCTTGCTTACAGTGACCCCAAAGGGCGCTGGAAAATAAACTCTCACGACCTTATGACTGGGCAAGTCGCGCAAACGGAGTTTACGCTCCGCGCTTAATTCGAATGTCTTGATGCGTTGAAAAACTCCCCCCTTTCGGCGGCCCCGGTACGCAGCGACGGATCGCTTGACACGCCCCTTGAATGGTGGTAACGAGCGAAGCAGCCGGGGATTGCCTCGATGCCGCAATTTGCCGGACGCTCTCATGTCAGCCGTGGAGGTAGACATGGAATCTCGTGAGCTTGGCCTGCGCAGGATTCATCACGTAGTTCGTTTTAGCTTAATCATTTTAATTGTCCTCGGATTAACGACCTTACCGGCCTTCCCACAGACTGGCGCCGGAACCGTGTCAGGAACCGTGCGGGATAGTGCGGAGGGTTTTGTATCTGGAGCAAAAGTCACGATCACAAACACCGAGACCGGGATTTCAAAGCAGGTCGTGACCTCCCAGGAGGGCCTGTACTCCTTCCCCGCTCTGCCGATTGGTGCATACCGACTGGCTGTGGAGAAGGAAGGCTTTCAAACTTGGGCGGGGACATTGACACTGTACGTCGGTCAGAACGTGACGGTAGACGCGACGCTGCGGGTCGGAAGTCTGAAAGACGTTGTCGAGGTTAAGGACGTTGCTCCACCCATTGAGACGGCGAGCGGGGTGATCGGCGATGTGCGAGAGTCCAGCCAAATCCGAGACCTCCCCCTGAACGGTCGCGATGTCGGATTGCTTTTTGGCCTGACCGCAGGCGTAGAGAGCGGCTCGGGCGGCGCCCGAGTCAATGGGATGAAGGTCGGGTCCCTGGATATCAATCTGGACGGCGTCACGCAGCTCGACCGTTTCGGCGGAGGGATCGTCCGCGTGCGGCCGGGAATTGAAACTGTCCAGGAGTTTCGAATTGAAACCGTGGGGTCTGACGCGAGCTTCGCTGAGCCGGCCACCGTTATCCTGGCTACGCGCAGCGGCACAAACCAACTGCACTTTGCCGCTTATGAATATAACCGCGACAACTCTGTGATCGCCCCCACGCGCTTGCGCTCTGACCCTGTGAATGTTCAAGTGCCCCATGTCATTCGCAATGAGTTCGGAGGATACGTCGGCGGCCCCGTTGTGATCCCCCACGTGTACCGCGGGCGTGACAAGACGTTTTGGTTCTTCGACTATGAAGGCTTGCGGGAGCATAAGCGCGGTGAGCCTTTTTACCCTTTCGTACCGACCCCAGCCATGTGGAACGGTGATTTAAGCAACGCCGTTGACCCTAGTGTCTCATGCGATCCGGCGGGACCGAATTGCACTCCGTTTGGATACGCGCCAATCACCATTTACGACCCCACGACTACGGACCCCAACACTTTCCAGCGGCAACCTTTCCCCAACAATCAAATCCCGGGGCCATTGAACCAGACCGCGAGCGTATTGAAATCCCTTACTGCAATTCCCACGAATAACAATAATCCTTTTATTGCCCCGAATTTCTTGTCCACATATCCTGACATTAACCGCACCAACACGTACACCATCAAGATAGACCAGAACTTCACCGACAAAGACCGGCTTTCGGTGCGCTACACGAACAGCTGGCTGAACGCCGCCCTGGAGGGCGGGTACTTCGCCAATCCCATTGACACGTCTTCGGGCATGGGAACGAGCGCCAGGGACTACTACATTCACAACGTCGCCGTGAACTACACTCGGACCATCTCGACGACTTGGCTCAACGAATTACTAGTCGGCGTGAACCGATCCGCCGTTCATTACGGGACTAGCGCAGACTCCACCAACTGGCCTTCCAAGCTGGGGATGCCCAACCCCTTCAACGCAACCGGGTGGCCTACGATGTACACGTGTGAGGCCCCGGATTGCACGGCGTTCTTTGGCTGGGACTCGGACAACGTGCACAATCAAAATCTGACCAGCGAAACGATCGATGACAACGCAACGTGGACCCGCGGCAAACATATTATCCAGTTTGGTTTCCGGGGACGACGAGAACAGAACAACGTGCGTGAGAACCAGCAAGCCCAAGGCAGTCACGAATGGGACCCAGCGTATACCACCAATTGGGACGCCAGTTCCTTCGGACCACTACCGGATACTGGCAGTGGATTTGCCGAACTCCTGCTCGGCTTGCCAGATTACCTCTCCAATCAGTACAACCGTGGATACTTCTACTTCCGCCAGACGCAGTTAGGGCTGTATGTCAACGACCGGTTCAAGGTTACGCCGAAGCTGACGCTCAGCCTCGGACTGCGCTGGGACTATTGGACACCTTACAGCGAGGCTAAAAACCGGCTGGTCGTCCCTTACAATCCCGAAAGCACGTTTCAAGTCATTTCTCCAGGTAATGTGAGCGTGGACCAAATCCCGGGAATTCCTCCCGCCGTGCTCACGTCGTGGGCAAATGTGGGGCTGACTTGGGCCACGGCCAACTCCGTTGGATACCCTTCAAACCTCTTTCGGTCCATTCGCCATGACTTTGGTCCCCGCTTGGGCGTCGCTTATCAGATTAACCGCAAAACCGTGATCCGCGGAGCGTACGGCATCTACTACGTAGGCATGCCACTGTCTCTGTTACTACAATCAACCCGCAATACTCCGCCTCTGAATCTTCGTTTCGTAAACAACCCTTTCAATAATCCCAAGGTACCCGGTGGTGCGGGAGGACCGTATGATGGTACGTATCCATTTATTTCGGCCCCGGCGCCCAGCGACTACCTCCCAGCCGCCATGGTGGATATTAGTACTCCGCAGGGTCTCAATCCATTTGGTAACGCTGCGACGTATTGGGATCCCCGCGCCTGGAACGATGAGCATCAGCACACTTGGAACGTAACCCTCGAGCGGGAGCTACCTGCGCAAATAGGATTACGACTGAGCTACATAGGAACGTACGGCGGAAACCTGGAGCAGCAGTTCTCCATCGATCCTCGAGAGCCGGTATATAACTATTCGACGCGCACTGGACTCAAGCCTCCGGGCCAAACCAATCTATTGCGGGCAGTGCCAGGGTGGGGATTGATTGGCATAAACCATACCGGCTTTTCCCACGACAATTCGGCCCAAGTGGAACTCCGCCGGAAGTATGCCAATGGGATGAGCTTTCAGTGGTTTTATACCTACGTCCGTGCCCTTACCACTACCGATCCCGGTGGCTTTTCCGATGGGAACACTAGCATCAACGGTGGTGGTGGCAACGGACGCTTTGGCGGAAGCGGAGGCGGGACCGTGCCCGAGAATATCGAACTGCTCGGTGAACGAATCCTCACCTACAACCAGCGGCGGCGGCTTGTCTACTTCAACAACACCACCATCCCTCCGCACCGGATCACTTTCAATGGCATCTATGAACTTCCCTTCGGGCCAGGCAAACGCTTTGGCAGGAACGTTTCGACGCCGCTCAACTTTTTGATAGGGGGCTGGCAACTGGCGGCTATTGGTACTTGGAATAGTGGCCTCTGGATGGGCGTGAATCCTGCTTTCGTCCAGACAGGTAATGTCCGCATTTCTGGCGATAAGCGCGCGACGCTGAACATCGTCGGCGCCAGCGAACTGTTCCGTCAATGGTTCGCCGGCAATTTCAACCCCGCGACTGTAACGACTGTTAGCGGTACTCTCGTTGCCCCTGCCGTTCGGCCAGCCGGTCCGAATTGCTCCGGACAGTTCGTTGGCCAGCTTGCTGTCACTCTGAGCAATGGATCGTGTTTCAACGCCCCTTTCAGTGGACTCTACAATCCAGATCCTCGCGTAAACTTCATCGGGCCGGGCTCGTGGAATGACGACCTATCGGTCTACAAGCACTTCAGGTTCAAAGAGCGTTTTGACATTCGCTTTGCCGCCGATTTCTTCAATGCTTTCAACCATCCGAACGATGTGCCTCCCAGCACAATCAGCGGCTTGCAAAACCTGGGGCAACAATCAAACGACCCGCGAATCATACAGTTCTCCCTTCGCATGGAATACTAGCGTTGCTCTTTTCCTGGATGGGAGTCGTGCACCCTGCACGACTCCCATCGTAGCCTTGCCGTTCGCAGCTCAACGGCGCTAATATCCACGGCTGAAAGAGTTCTTCACTCACGGGGGTCAAGCCGGAATGTCGACGCTTGTCTCTCAAACCTTGACGCGGTTCAGAGAGAAGCTCGGCTCGAATCGAGCTCAGAGTTCGCCGGACTATCTTTCCTTGTATTCAGACAGGGCCCGCCCGATCGAGAGCCAGTTCGAATTCAGCCGAATTGTGCTCATCTTGATCTTCTTGGTCTGCTTGTTCGGGACACCATCGGCCTGCGGCGCGGGCCAAGCGAGCGCGGACCTGTTTGAAACCCGGCTGGCTGAAGGCATCAAGCTTCTGGGCGAGGGACGTCACCTCGAATCGGTAGAAGTCCTCAACAGCGCCAAGCAAAGTGCCCCACAAGACGCCCGGCCCTATTTCTACTGCGGCATGGCCTTGGCTCAGGCGGGGCGTATGCGCGATGCTGCCTCTGAGGTGGGGGAAGCGGTCCACTTGGCTCCTGAGCAACTTCATTATCGAGTTTTTCAGGCCCACGTACTCGAGCAGCTCAAGCAAGCGTCCGCAACTCAGGAAGCTCTGGCCGCACTTCAAGACAAAAAAAGACTTGGGCATCTAGACCTAGCTTGGCTGCGATTGCTGGCCGATGTCTACTACCGCCTGCAAATGACCGATGAAGCGCTCAAGATTCTCGATCTCTGGGTCAACCGCGACCCGACGGACGCTCGCATCGACCTGTATCGGGGCCAGATATACGTGGTGAAGGGCCAGGCGGACATGGCCCTAAGCTGTTTTCGGCGTAGTCTAGAAAGGTCAAGCGAGAATCCCCAAGCCTATTTCGAGATGAGCAAAATTCTCTACGAAAGGAATGAGTTTCCACTTGCGAAGGATGCACTCCTCAGCGCGGTTCGTGAGGACGCGAATAATCCCGAGTACCTTGCGAAGCTCGCCTCAGTCTACCTGGCGATGGGAAACGCGGACGCAGCGATCGAATGTCTAAAAACCGTGGAAGCGGCAGGCCTCAGTGTGCCGGCGACCTATTATATTTTGGCGAGAGCTTATCGCCGTAAAGGCGACGCTGCCCGCAGCGCCACCTACTTGGAGAATTTTCAGCGGGCAACCTCCGTGGAGCAGGACCGCGAAGCACGCAAAGCAGAAGCTGAGCGGCCGATTGCCCAGGCTCAAAGGGAGTTGGACCACGGGAATCCCCAGGCGGCTCGAGTCCAGTTTGAGAAAGCCCTGCAGGTTGACCCCGGTCAATGGGAGCCGCACGCCTACATAGCTGAGATGGACCTTGATTCCGGTGACGTGCAAGGGGCCTACCCTCACTTACAAAAGTTGGAGCAAATCGACGCCGATTCCGCCATCGGGAATTTCTTGATAGCACGATACTGGTTCATGAAGATGGACTATGATCGAGCTCGATTGTACGCAGAAAAAGTGAAGCTGAGCCGGCCGGCTAATTCCGAAGTGCGAGCTTTGTTGGGTGGAATTTACGTGCAACTCGGTGAAAAGAGCAAAGCGCGCCAGGAGTACGAAGAAGCCGTCCACCTCACTCCAGAGCGCGCCGATTTGCGCCAGCGACTTCTTCAGCTCGGCGGAAAACCTCAGTCCCAGTGAGCCTGAAGCTCATGATCGAGAAATCGTTTTTTCCCTCCGCGCTTCTGGATGCTCCGGCTTGTCAGCGTCGGGTTAATACAAAACATTTCGGGCGCGCTCAGCTGATGCTCGCCCCCGTGTGTTGGATTCTGCTTCAATTAACACTCGCGACGGCAGCATGGTCAAAGCAGCTTCCCGCTCGATACTTCCGGCTGCTGGAAGCAGGAATTGCGCAGGTTGGCAAACAAATGGACACGCAGCCCGCCGCGAATCTCGAAACCCTGGCGGCTCGCCCCGGATGGAAGCGCTTCCCCCAATCCATACTGGCGGCGGCCGTTTTGTATGCCAAGCAACACCCCGCGAACGCCCACTATCGGGATCCGAAGATGCTGAGCCTGGCGATTCGCATCGGCGACCTGCTGGCGACCGAATGCGAAAAAGGCCACTCTGAAACATGTTTTGACGAGGAGTGGGACGCGCACATGTGGCTCGAAGCCTACCGCCTCCTCGCCCCAGAGCTCGGAGAGGAGCGCCGTAGGCGCTGGAGGCGTTCCATTGAAGCGGAGGTTGCGCCGCTTGTATCCGATGCAATGAAGCGGCAGGACTTTCCCTGGTACAACACACCTTATATTGGAACCTCGCCGAACCACTTTGCCTCGTGGGCCGCTCTTATGTTGCTTTCCGGTCGTGTGTTCGGAAACAAGGATTGGGAAAATCTTGGGGCGCGCATTCTACATCGTTTCGCTGCCGAAGAGCAGGCACCTGACGGATATTGGGGAGAACATAGCCGCAGCGGTCCAACCACGGGGTATAACCACATCACCTTTACCCAGGTAGCGTTCTACTGGGAATACTCCAAGGACCCTGCGGCTCTCGAAGCCCTGCGCCGTGCAACAGATTTCCACGAACACTTTACCTATCCTGACGGCGCGCCAGTAGAAACCATCAATGATCGCAACCGCTACTGGAGAGTGGACTCCTGGGGCCATTTTGGATTTTCACATTTCCCTGACGGCCGGCGATATGCAGAATTCCTGACCGGTTTTTTCCATGGGGACGACTTAACAATGGACGATCTCGGACGACTGGCTCAGGACGCACTGTACTACCACGAAGGACCTACAGAGCCCATCCCTCAGGACCAGCCGCACTATTCGTATCAGATGAGCGTTCCGGCAGGAATCCGCAAGACGGGGCCCTGGGTGGTCTGCTTGTCCGGCCTTATCAGCACCCAGGCAGTCAACAGTCGGTTTTATCTTGATCGCCAAGGAAACCTGTCTGTTTTTCATAACAAGCTCGGGTTAATTGTCACCGGGGCAGGGTCAAAACGCCAGCCAGACCTGGCAACCTTTTTCGAGAAACTGCAGGGGCAGACCTTTCACATGCCGATCAGCAGCCGTCTTCAGATGAGTGACAACAGAGGTGACCGACTTTCACTCGCTTACAATACGTTTTTCACAGACCTCTACGTTCCGCGTCCTTCTGAAGATCATCTGCAGTTGCGCTTCGTCATGACGGGGAGAGGAGAACCTCCTCCGGAAGCGCAACTGAACCTGCAACTCTGCCTGAAAGCGGGAGAAACGCTGGAAACCGCCGCAGGGCGAAGGATCGTGCTAGGAACCGAGCGGGTTGAACTGGGACCAGATGAGTTGGGAGGTTGGATCCACCATCATGGGTGGCGGTTGAAGACAGACCCGATGGCACGGCTGACCTGGCCAGTCTATCCTCATAACCCTTACGCGGATGCTCCTGAGACCGCGCTGGAGCACGCAGTTGGTGTTGTTTCGGTGCCTCTGAAACTTGGCGCAAACAGCGGCAAGTACATTCGCCCGAATGCGCAAGAGATTTCCTTTACTCTGACCCCCGACTAAGTCGGCACGCCGATTGCCTCTGTCTTTATTGAGAGGAACTATCTTTCTTGGTTCGCGGTGAGCGGATTTTGCCAGGGCATCTCATTCCGACAAGAAGTCCACATACCCGTGCTTTCTTAGGAAGCGGAAATAGCCAACAAAATCGAAATCCGTGGAGCCAAGTTCCATGCGCGTCAAGTGGATAACCTCGGCAAGGTTTCGATGCCCGTCGCACCAGTAAAGAGCCGCTATGGGAATACTCTCCCAAGCCCCCGAAGGATAGCCTTCGCGCTGGTCGGTCGGCATGTCGTCCAAAGGCAGGGTTCCGAAGCGTTTTCGCTTCACAACGATTCTTGCTGCCTTGTCCCGCTGAGTATCGAGGACCGCAATCGGTTGCACAGGCGCCTGGAGTCCAAGCTCCCGGGCGCGACGATCTATGGCACGCCGCACTCTGCTCGTCTGCTCTTCCCCGGAGCGACGCAAACCCTCAATCATCGGAGCGAGACTCGCTGCTGCATCCTTCTGATTCGATTCCGGGACCAGGCGAAGGACCGAAAGAACGGCCTGCGACTCCCGTCCAACGGAATAGGTGACATGATCGACTGCTTCCTGGAGCAGCCGTCCTAGCTCTTGAGGGTCATTTGCAGTGGCGACGTGTTCCAGGAACGGCGCAGAGGACTGCAGAATCTTCTCGTAGCCTCGTGTTTGGCTGAGCTCCGCAAGCCACATCGCCTCGGACTCACTCGCGTTGGCCAGATAATAGAGATAAGCGGCATTTACGGTGGCGACGTCCCGCAGCGAGCGAGGGTCTACACGATCAGGGGTGTCCTCGCTGTTATGGTGAGTCTCCACTCCGCTGCCGCTGTATGCCCACACCGTGGGGACATTAATCATAGGTTCGCTCAAGTAAGTGTCCGTGCCGCTCATGGATTGGTGCTCATGCCAGGGCCGATGCACCTGGGAAAAGTACTCCTGGGCAACGCGCAAGATGAACGCATCGGTGTAGGACTTTGCTGCGTGGGGATTCATGTAAAACGTGTACTCTGTTCCCGCCAAGTCGTACGAGGCGGCCGGTGTGTCCATGCACATCGCGGCAACCGTGCGACGAATGCGGTCTGGATGCGTCTCGATGTAATACATCGATCCGTAGAGCTCACCCATGGTCAGCAGACGGATGCTCCTCTTGGGCCGGGGTAGCTTACCGGAGAGGATGAGGCGATTGAGAGTCGCGAGGGATTCCAAAATTGCAGCGACGCCCGTGGCATTGTCCTGGGCTCCCTGCTCGAATGAATGCCCGAGAGTCAATACTTCCTCAGGCCCCGATCCTCGGATCAGACCGGTCACGTAAGGATATGTACCGGAATAATAATGGCTATCGACCGTAGCCTTGACTCGGACGATGCTACGCTCGGCCAGGAGTTTGCGGACCATCGCAGCTTCCCGTGGACTTATCGAAAACGAAAGCAGCGGTGTGCTTCCTTTGGTGAAACCCCACCCATGATCGCCCCATGCATTGATCCATTGACGGCCATTTTCAAGGCTCGGATTCTCGCTGAAGGTATTGATCGCGCCGAGGGCTCCAGACTTTACAAGTACCCACTTGAAGCCAGCGGGGTTTTGATTCATGAGCACGAGCTTGCCCGTGAGATGCATCTCGCCAAGCCTCGGCAGATCCGCATCGGGAAGGCTCACTACCTCCGCCATGACGCCTTCAGGAGGCGTTGCCCCACTCCACATTCCAAGCGATGCGGGAATTTTCTGATAGTCCGCCAGTGTGGCGATGTCACTGGGGACCGGCGGATCAACAATCTCTAGACGCGCAGACTTCACGTCCCAGGCCAGGGGCATCGTCCAGAAACCGAACTGGCTTGAACCGTCCGCCGGCACTCCCGAAAGCTCGACGTCTTCCAGACCAATTCCTTTCATGGATTGTTTCAGATATTCCGCGGTCTCTTGAAATTTTGGAAATGTGAACCAGCGGTCAGTCGAATACACTTGCCGCATGAAGTTCATTGCCTGTTCGGGCTGTATTTCGAGATGGATCGCTTGAATCAGTTGGGCGAGAGGGGTTGGCGCCGGTGTCACTTCTGGCGTGAATAAAACCAGGACGGAAAAAACAATGCATGCCGTTGACGCGCGGCTCATAGGAGTGTGCACCGGTCTGTTCATTTCGCCCCCTTGACACCCACTTGTGCTGATTCAAGTTACAGCTGCAACTACAAGTGTCACAAGGTCTATGTCAAATTCGAGCCGGTATCAAGTCTCCGCGCCGGATATGCTTTCCAAAGCCGACTCTCGCCTGGCATGATAGGATACCAGCTTTGTCATCAAACAATGGGGCTTGAGTCCACGCCGGTCGTCAGCAAGAAATCTCTTTGCCGCGGTTTTGTCCTCCTCATATGCGCCTTGCTGTTCACCGGGGCGCCAGTCCTCAGTCAGAGCTCATCCCCACTCGTATCTAAAGGTTATGCCGTTCTGCCTGTTCCGCAACAGGTGACATTGACCGGTAACGACTTTGCGTTCGACGGCCGCTGGAAGCTGGAGCTCGAAGGGGACGTGAAAGAGAATGACGTAGCCGTCGAAAGTCTGAAGGCCAGTTTGGCATCGAGGTTCCATCTGAGCCTCGCTGAGACCGGTTCCAGCCGGTTGGCGTCCGGAGTAATCCAGTTGGATTTAAGGCCGAAATCGGTTTCAATCGGTCAGGCCATTGATAGGAACAAGCCTGCGCTAGCCGAACAGGCATATCGCCTGACCCTGGGCCCGAGGAATTTGAAGATCGCTGCCAACGCTCCTCCCGGACTCTTTTACGGTGTGCAAACTCTCCTCCAACTCGTTCGTCCTCGAGACGGTCGTCTCTGGCTTCCCGAAGGCGAGATAACAGACTGGCCCGATGTTGAACTGCGCGTCATATATTGGGACGACGCCCATCATCTCGAGCACCTGGAAGCGCTGAAGAACGCTCTGCGGCAAGCGGCATCTTTTAAGATCAACGGTTTCGCCCTCAAGCTTGAGGGGCACTTTCAGTACAAGAGCGCCCCGGCCATCGTTGAGCCTTATGCGCTGGCGCGCTCCGAGCTACAAGAGCTCACTGACTTTGCGCTGCGCTCTCACGTGCAGCTTATCCCCTACCTGGACGCGCCGTCGCATGTCGCCTTCGCTCTGAAGCACCCGCAATATGTCCCGCTTCGGGCCTTCCCCAGCAGCAATTACGAATTCTGTGTGACAAATCCCGAAACCTACAAGCTACTGTTCGGCTTGTATGACGATCTCCTTGAAGCTACGAAGGGAAGCAAGTATTTCGTGCTATCCACCGATGAGCCCTATTACGTTGGCTTAGCTGGGAACTCCCAGTGCGACGAAGTGACGCGTGCGCACACACTCGGGTCCGTCGGAAGACTACTGGCGGAATTCATCACCAAGAGCGCTGACTATCTCCATGACCGCGGCCGCACGGTCTCGTTCTGGGGGGAATACCCTCTGAAATCTGAGGAGATTAGCGCACTTCCGAGTCATCTGGTCAACGGTGAGGTCTATGGTCCCGAATTTGATTCTGTCTACAAGAAGCACGGAATTCGTCAGCTCGTTTATACCTCGACTCAGGGCGAGGAGCCGCTGTTCCCCAATTATTACATCCTGCCTTCGACTCGCCGTCTGCACGCGAAGTCCGCTAGGAATGGGCGTGTCACCGACATGTTCAACCTCATATCGTTTACCCCGGCGCGCCAAAACGCCGACTTGATGGGAGCGTTCGTGGCCGGATGGGCCGACGCTGGCCTGCACCCTGAAACGTTTTGGCTGGGATACGCGACAGGTCCTGCCACTGCCTGGCACCCTGCATCGGCGAGCCCCGCGGAGCTCATGAATTCATTCTACAATTTGTTCTATGGACCTGGTGCTCAAAACATGGGTCGCCTCTATCAGCTCTTGAGCGAGCAGGCGCAGATCTGGGACGACACCTGGGAGACCTCGCCTTCGAGGGCCCGAACCCCCATCTGGGGCAACTCAGACAGAATCTTCGATCCGCCAAAGCCGGCAAATGACCAGACACTTCCCCCTTTGCCGGTCCCGTCTCGAGCCAACCTGACAATCAGCAATGATTGGACAAACGAGAATGCGAGACGCCTTGAGATCGCGGCGACCGCACTCACGGAGAACGATGAGTTGCTCGACCTGCTGTATGCCAACCTTAAGACGGTCAACAAGAATCAGTACAATCTTGAAGTGTTCCTCTCCATCGCCGGTCTGTGCCGGCAAAACCTTGAGATGATCCTTGAGCTAGGTCAAATGAGCGAGCTGCTGAAGGCTGCTCAGGCAGCGGCCAACCAAGGAAAAGCCAGCGAGGCAATAGAGTCCCTAGATGAAGCGCTGAACACTGCGGCGGGAATTCAGAGGCTACGCAACCGAGCTCTTCAGGATGCGACGACCAGGTGGTATCGGACATGGTTTCCGCGGGTCCCAGAGGCTAATGGGCGACGCTATCTCAACCAGGTGGATGACGTGAAGGACCACAGACCAGTCCGCACAGTCGACATGAGCTACCTGATATACCGTGAACTCCTTTATCCTCTGGGTGACTGGTCAGCCGGGACACTTGCGGCAAGGAACGAATACGCGCGCGCGCACCAATTGCCTGAGCGTGCTGGTGAGCTGAACTGGAAGGACACAACAATTGTGGCCAATTAACAGCGACTCCAGGCATGTATCAACTTCGCTGCAATTTTTCTTGGGAGGAAAGAGATGATCACAGATTCAACCATCACGAGACGCTCTTTCATTTCTGGCGGCGCAGCCCTGGCCGTTACGGCTAGTTCTGTTGTGAGCGCTCCGCGGGCCGCCGAGCGACGGCTCCGGATGGCCCTCGTCGGTACCGGTGCTCGCGGTTCCTTTACTTGGGGACAGGAGGTCGTGGAAGGCTATAGCGACGTCGTGGCAATCGTCGGGCTTTGCGATATCAACCACAAGCGGGTGGAGGCGGCTAAGAAGCTGATTGGGACCACCGCGCCCTCCTTTGTGGATTTTGACCGGATGATCAAAGAGACTCACCCCGACACGGTGATGGTAGCTACTGTGGATGCCACTCACGCGCGTTACATTGTTCGTGCATTGGAGCTGGGCTGCGATGTGATGACCGAAAAGCCGCTCTGCACCGACGAGGAACAGTGCGTGTCCATTCTGGATGCCCAGAAGAAGTCGGGCAAGAAAGTTACCGTAACCTTCAATGCCCGGCACGATCCGGAGGCAAAAAGAATAAAGGGACTCCTAATGGAGAAGGCCGTTGGCGATGTCATCTCCGTGGACTTTCACGAATATCTGGATACCAGCCACGGCGCCGACTACTTCCGGCGCTGGCACCGAATGAAACAAAATTCGGGCACGCTGCTGGTCCACAAGGCCTCTCACCACTTTGACTTGGCCAACTGGTGGCTGGATTCCACGCCAGTGGAGGTGACGGCCTTCGGAGACTTGAAATTCTACGGGTGGAACAACTCCTTCCGCAGCACGCACTGCCGTGTTTGCCCATTCAAACAACAGTGCAAATTCTATTGGGACGTTACCCAGAATCAAAATTACGTAAAACTCTACGTCGATTGTGAATCTGAAGACGGCTACTTGCGCGATGGCTGTGTCTGGCGCGAAGACATCAACATCTATGACACCATGTCGGTGGTGGTGAAGTACGAAAACGGCGTCTTCCTGAACTATACGGCCAATACCTATTTGCCTTTTGAAGGCCAGGCCATTTCGATCAACGGTCGTACGGGACGGCTCGATTACAACGAATTCGGCGGCGGAGGATTCGAGAACAAAGGGCTGCGCCTGACACGCAGCTTCGGCAAGTCCGAAGTGATACAGGATCTGGAAGCGCGCCGCGCAGGCGGGCACGGAGGAGCTGACACCTCGTTGCATGATCTGATCTTCCGAGGATCGCAAGGTTCTGACCCGCTAGGTTTGCGAGCAGATCTCCGCGCTGGTGCTCGCGCAAGTCTGATTGGCATAGCGGCCTATCGGAGCATCGAAGGCGGCGGCAAGACGATCAGGATCAAGGATCTGGTCAAACTGTAATCGCATGGAAGCCAACTGCTCGTCGAATCTCTGAACATTTGCGTGATCGTGGGCGGCTCATTTCAAGATTCGGCAATCTGCCGTACGGATTCCGCCGGCCACAGGGGAAAGTTTTGACGGGCTTGTGAATTCGGTTGCGACCGGAAGGAGCACAAGAATGCTACGCGTATATATGGCTTGCTTCCTGGCTTGCCTGTTCTCAGTACCCGCCCTAGCACAGCAATCCGATGATCTGAACTTTGCCTCCGGACTGGAGCAGTTTCACAATATTCGCCGGATGTTACCGTCGTACTTGAACAACATCGGATTCCGCATGCTCGGGGAGCGGAAGCGTCGAGTCGAGTATTTGGCCACAATCGAAGATGTCAACAAACGAAGGTCTTACGTACGCGAACAGATGCTGAAGGACCTCGGAGGCTTCCCCGACAGAACGCCGCTGAACGCGCGAGTGGTCGGGGTTTTGGAGCGACCTGGGTACAGAATCGAGAAAGTCATCTTCGAGAGTCAACCTCACTTCTACGTGACCGCGAACCTTTATCTGCCGAAAACCGGGCATCCGCCCTACCCAGCGATCCTGTATCCCTTGGGGCATGAGCGTGGAGGCAAGACCAACCCGACCTGGCAACAGATGCTTGGTTCCCTCGCCACAAAGGGCTTCGTCGCACTGGCATGGGACCCGGTGGGGCAAGGCGAAAGACTGCAGATTTTTGACGAGGATCTGCGAGAGTCCAAAGTCGGTAACTCAACCACTGAGCATACAGTCGTCGGCACACAGTGCATGCTAGTGGGCGATCATTTGGCCCGCTATACCATTTGGGACGGCATGCGGGCTCTCGATTATCTTCTCTCGCGCAAGGAAGTAGATCCCGCGCGCATTGGGTTGACGGGAAATTCGGGAGGCGGCACCCACACGGCCTACATCGCGGCCTTGGATGATCGCATCCAGGTTGCGGCGCCCTCGTGCTATATCACTTCCTGGCATTTGATGCTCGACACCATTGGTCCACAGGACGCGGAGCAAACGTTCCCCCTCTGGCTGCAGGAGGGGCTCGATTATCCGGATTATCTATACGCCTTTGCCCCCAAACCCTACCTCCTCCTTTCAGCCATCCGCGACTTCTTCCCCATCGCCGGGGCCCGCGAGACTTTTGCAGAAGCCGAGAAAGTCTATTCGGCAATCGGCGAAAGGGAAAAAGTGGGCATGTTTGAAGCGGATGATGGCCATGGATACAACAAGAGCCGTCGACTTGCCGCATACGATTGGTTTGGCCGATGGCTCAAGGGAGCCCGGGATACGGATCCGGAGCCGCAGATCGAAATGGCCACACCGGAAGAACTACGCTGCACTGCTACGGGCCAGGTTTCTACTTCGCTTGGGGGCGAGAGTGTATTCACCTTGAACCAAAAGCGACTGGCGCAGTTGAAGGCAAGTCGCTTGACTCGGCCGGCAGACCTGCCTGGCAAAGTCCGGGAAGTGATCCGCTACGAGCCACCAAGCGGGCCATTACAGGTCACATCTTACGGTGCGATCACCCGGTCAGGCTACCGTATCGAAAAATTGATTTACGAGAGCGAGCCCGGCATCTTCATTCCATCGCTGCTGTATGTTCCCGATGAGGGCGCTAGCAAGAAGGCTGCAGTGCTTATGGTCACCGGGGATGGCAAAGCGGCCTCAGCGTCGGAGGCGGAGCAGTTCGCGGCCTCGGGGACGGTTGTACTTTCCATCGACATGAGGGGAACGGGAGAAACCAGAGTAGACACGGACGTGAACAGTAGAGAATTCGACCACTATTTTGGTGATTTCAACAACATTATGACGGCTCTTCTTGTCGGCAAGACCATGGCGGGGATGCGCGCTTTAGATATCTCGCGCGGCGTCGATGTTCTCACCTCGCGCAAGGAGGTCGATCCAAATCAAGTTTACGGTTACGGAAAGGACGAGGGCGCCTTGCCGTTGCTGTACGCCACGGTGCTTGATGGCAGAATCCGAAGGCTAATGTTGGACGGCGTGCTGGTTTCGTACGAGTCAGTTGTAAACAGCAGGGTCAGCCGGCGCATCCTAGAAGGCGTTGCTCCCGGGATGTTGAAGTACTACGATTTGCAGGATTTGGTAGCCGCCATGGCGCCGCGCGATGTCTGGATTGTGAATGGTACGGACCCAATGGGGCATGAACTGCCTGCCAGTGAGGTCACGAAGGAATACCGCCGCGCGCTCGAAGCGTTCAGCCAACAGGGGGCAGCTCAAGCCATCCACATAAGAGATCGCAGGCCTGGTCAGGACACCACGTTCTATCGTGAATTCACAGCGGCACTCAGATAGAGCGCGACAGCGGCGGAGCTGAGCGCTCTTCACAAAGGGTTGGGACTCTCGTCAGATTGAGTTTTTCCCCGAAGTGTGGAAGCCAGATATAGTGCTGTTTCGAAATAGAAGGAGAGAATCATGTCCATAGAACTCTCGCGGCGGGACTTTATTGGCACATGCTCTGCCGCGGCGTGCTCTGTATCTCTTGGTATGGCCGAAGCCTCAGTATTGCATCCTGGCGGTGGTTATACCGGAACGCTTTGCCTCTTCTCGAAGCCACTCCCAGGCATGGGCTGGCGGCGACTGGCTCAGGCTGCCAAGAGTGTGGGATTCGGCGGAATTGACCTGACCGTACGCAGGGGCGGACATGTACAGCCAGAGCGTGCTACCGAAGATCTGCCCAAAGCAGTGGAAGCGATACGCGAAGAAGGGTTAGATGTTCCTATGATCACTACAGAGCTCACCTCAGCGGACGACCCGGCAGCGCGCGCAATCCTCTCGACAGCGGCCAAGCTTTCGATTCCATTCTTCAAGCCGGGTTATTACGAATATAAGATGATCAACGTGCGGCGTGAACTTGAATCGGCGGCCAGTCAATTCCGCGGTCTCGTCGCCCTCAGCAAACAATACGGAATTCAGGCGGGTTACCACAACCACGAGGAGTACATCGGAGCGCCGGTTTGGGACATAGCCTCGGTTATAGACATGCTTGATTCCAAGTGGGCTGGTTTCTACTTCGACGCGCGTCATGCCGTGGCAGAAGGCGGAGTGGGCGGTTGGAAGATTGCAGTTAACCTGGTAATGCATCGACTGAAGATGGTTGCCGCCAAAGATTTTCTATGGCAGAAAACGGAGACGGGCTGGGCGGCGAGGAACTGTCCACTCGGAGAAGGCATGGTGGACTGGAAGTATTTTGTGAATGCGCTGGCGGCTGGCGGTTTTCAAGGCCCCATCTCGCTGCACCTCGAATACGACGTCGCGGGGGAAACTGCGGCGGCAAGAGAGGAGAACATTGTCGCCGCACTCCAGCGAGATCTCCAATTCCTTAAGACACGCTTGCGTGAAGGCTACGGAGCGATCGCAGGTGAGCGCTAAGAACCAGCGGCACCTCCAGAAACGCAACCAACTCGGCCGGCGAAAATTCTTGTGCACCGCGCCTTTGGCCTCGCTTTCAGCGTCCCTTGCGTTTCGGCGCTGGAATACGTTCTACACTCTAACGACAAAGCCAACCGAAATGCGAATTGATGACGTGTCCTACGACTACGAAGAGTTTCGGTATCGAACTCCGTACAAGTTCGCGGGCAAGGAAGTGGACCGCGCCACAATCTTGAACGTGCGGTGCGTTGCGCATCTCACAAATGGCCGCTCGGCTCATGGTTTTGGCTCTATGCCGATGGGGAACGTATGGTCATTTCCTTCGGAGCGAATGTCTTACGACAAGACGCTTGGAGCAATGAAAGCCCTGGCCGAGCGCGTTCGAAATATTACAGCGGACTTCAAGGAGACCGGCCACCCGATCGACATCAATGTGGCCTTGGAACCGGATTACTTGAAGGCAGCAGATGAAGTTTCCCGTCGCCTGCAACTCGAAGAGCCTATTCCGAAACTGTGCGTGCTGGTTACAACCAGCGCCTTTGATGCGGCCCTTCACGATGCCTTCGGAAAAGTTCATGGCCTCAGCTCTTACGGTACCTATGGACGTGATTTCATGACGCACGATCTGTCGCATTACCTGGGGCCGGAATTCAAAGGCGAACACCTGGATCAATATCTGTTGAAGGAGCCGAGCGCACGACTGGCTCTCTATCATTCGGTCGGAGCCTCCGATGCCATCGAGAAAACGTACGTTGGGAAACGGATGGACGACGGCTTACCTGAGACTTTGTCGGGTTGGATTCGTTACAACGGCCTGACCCACATTAAGATCAAATTGGCCGGCGACGATTTGGCTTGGGATCTGGACCGCGTCGTACGGATCGACCACACAACGAGTGAAGTCCAAGCTGAACGCAGGGTAAGAACTTGGGCGTACTCTCTCGACTTTAACGAGCGATGCCCCAACGTAGGCTATTTGCTGGAATTTCTGCGTCGTCTGAAGGAGAAGACGCCGCGAGGCTTCGAAAGGATTCGATACATCGAACAACCCACTGCGCGAGATTTGGAGAAGCACCGAGAGAATACCATGCACGAAGCCGCTAAGTTGAGACCGGTCGTGATTGACGAATCGCTGACAGGACTCGACAGGTTGATTCTGGCACGGGAGCTGGGCTATACGGGAGTCGCGCTTAAAGCTTGCAAGGGACAAAGCCAGGCGCTACTCATGGCCGCTGCTGCGCAGAAATACAAGATGTTCCGCTGCGTTCAAGATCTGACCTGTCCCGGCGCATCCCTTGTACATTCCGTCGGCCTGGCAGCGCGCGTGCCGGGTGTAACTGCAGTCGAGGCCAATGCCCGCCAGTACATGCCAATAGCGAACAAGCCTTGGGAGCAGAAGTTTCCTGGAATCTTCCTCGTCAAGGATGGAATGATGCGCACCGCGGACCTGAACGGACCAGGTCTGGAAGCAGTGACATAGTCGCACGCCGCACGATTCCTTGCTTTTCGTCATCAGAGAATACGGAGGATATCGAGGGTTGATGAAGGCTCCGATGAACGCAAAGGTGGAATGCTTTTGCCAGCACTCATCCGCATGTCGAATTGCGAGATTCTTGATCGTCGCGCTTGCTTTGGGCGCGACGCCGGTGCTCGGGCAGACTCCTCCAACAACGGCGCCAAATCTGACGGAAGGCACAAAAATATACGCACAACGGTGCGCCGGTTGCCACGGCGCTGATGCCCATGGGACGGACAAAGCCCCTGGGCTTGCCGGAAACCAAAGGTTACGCGACGGTTCTGTTCAAGACTTGCGGGACTTGATCCGCAAAGGCGTTCCGGGATCGGGCATGCCTGCCTTCGACTTACCGCCTCAGGAACTTAACTCCCTCGTGGTATTGGTGCGCTCCCTGAATGCTCCGTCCGCGGAAAGCACCGTCGGCGGTGACGCGACAACAGGAGAGTCATTTTTCTTTGGTAACGGACAGTGCGCTTCGTGTCACATGATTTCCGGCGCCGGAGCGGCGATAGGCCCCGACTTATCAAACGTAGGTCGGGAAATGACAGCCGACGAAATTCAAGCGAAGCTGGTGAACCCGAATTCGCGAATCGCGCCCGGTTACGAACTTGCTACCGCTCAACTGCGGAATGGAAACACCATTCGTGGATTTGTGAGGAATCGCAGTAATTTTGATATCCGGCTGCAGGATCTAACCGGACAGTTCCACCTTATTCAACAGGGAGAGATCTCAGCAATCACGGAAGAAAAACAATCGATAATGCCGTCGGTCAAAGCCAGCCCAGAAGAACTGCGGGATTTAGTAGCTTATCTGGACATGCGCACTGGTGTCGGTGCACGAGTTTCTAAGTCTCAGCCGTCCAAGATGGCGGGAATCGACTTTGCGAGAATCTCAAACCCGAAGCCAGGCGACTGGCTGACCTACAACGGTAATCTGAGCGGAAACCGGTATAGCGAACTGACTCAAATCAACACCACAAATGTACACCAACTCACTCTGCAATGGATCTTCTCGGTTCCTTTATGGAAGAACTCATTTCCCAATACAAACTATTTCGTTGAGAACATGCGCTACTTCGGGCTGGAAACGACGCCCATCGTTGCGGATGGCATCATGTATGTGACGGGACCAAATGCCACCTTTGCGCTGGATCCGTTCGCAGGCCGCGAGATTTGGGAGTATTCGCGTCCGCGTAGTCGCGAACTCGTTGGAGACGCGGCTTTGGGTACGAACCGTGGCGTGGCTGTCCTCGACGACAAAGTATTCATGGTCACCGACAATGCGCATCTGATTGCCTTGAACCGGACCACCGGCCATGTCATGTGGGAAGTCGTAATGCCAGATGAACCTCAGCACTATGGTTCGACAGTGGCACCGCTTATCGTCAAAGATCTGGTTATTGCGGGGGTTTCCGGCGCTGATTGGGGCATTCGTGGATTTGTTGCTGCTTACAAAGCTTCGACTGGCGAACGCGTGTGGCGGTTCTGGACAATTCCAAGCAAAGGGGAACCAGCTCTTGAGACCTGGGGGAGCAAAGAACCCACATTCGGCGGCGGCTCAACCTGGCTGACCGGCTCTTATGATCCAGAGACGGATACTCTGTACTGGTCCACTGGCAACCCTTTCTCCGATTCCGACGATCGCGACCGGTCCGGCGACAACCTCTATACGAATTGCATCCTCGCGTTGAACCCTGATACCGGCAAGTTGAAGTGGCATTACCAGGTCACTCCCCATGACGTCCACGACTGGGACGCAAATGCCCCGCTGGTGCTGGTTGACACGAAGTATCATGGCGGCTATCGAAGACTTCTGCTACACGCCGACAAGAACGGCTTTTTCTACGTGCTTGACCGGACTGATGGCCGCGTTCTGACGGCTAGGAACTTCGTTCGTACGACTTGGGCTAGCGGTATTGGTCCTGACGGCCGTCCACAGCGTGCCAAAGAAGAGGGTTTTGTCTGTCCGGAAGTTGGCACAAATTGGAATGCCACTGCGTTCAGCCCTGTTACGCGTCTCTATTACGTTGTCGCTCTGGAAAAGTGCGAGGCAAAACTGACCTCCAGCGGAGCAAAAGAAAGCAAGACCGACCGGGAGCCTGGAAAGAAATACCTCCGTGCATTCGATATTGAAACTGGAAAGATTGTTTGGGAGGCCCCGCAAATCGGCCCTGTCGATGGGAAGAGAAACTCAGGAGTGCTGGCCACGGCCGGAGGCATCCTCTTCTATGGAGACCCGAGCGGAGATGTAAACGCCCTCGACGAGCGCGACGGGAAGGCGTTGTGGCATTTTCCGACGAACGGAATAAACAAAGCCTCGCCGATGACCTACGTGGCCGGCGGCAAGCAATTTGTGGCGCTTGCGGTCGGCCCCAATATCCTGTGCTTCGGTTTGCCGTGACAGCTTGCAAATGTGTCCTGACGAACCGGCGTCATATTTCTCAGCACCGCGAAGCTAGAACTGCAAATCGCGGACGGCTACCCAACCTTCTACAGACTTGCTGTAGGTAACAGCGCGAACCACAGTTTCGGATACGAGATCTGCCGCCAACGCACCGATCACAGAAATTCCGAGGTCGGAACTTATTCTGTTGGTGGAGACTGAGAAAGTGGAGTCACCGTCGCCGTTCGTGTGGTAGGGATTGATGGCTCGTGCAGCTCCGGTTGAAGCCATCATCGCAATCTTGGTCAGCTCGGTCTTTGTGAAAGACACATTGGTTGCAACCACAACGAGCGTTGTACTCCGCAGAGGTACATCGCTGATGTTTAAGCTAGAGGAACCCGCGCTCGCGGCGAGCTTTCTTAGCGTTTCGCTAATATTGGCAAACCCCTTGCCGTCATGCCGGAGTGCTCCGGCAACGATTTTTCCTGTACGCCGGTCCAGGATGTCGCCGACCGAATTCGCCACAACCAGTGCGCCTATAATGATGTCCCCTAACAGAAGGCTGGATGTGGCGAAGCCCGACTTCATTCCGTTGTAACCCTTGCTTCTAAGCATTTTCCCGACGGTCGCTCCTGAACCGACACCAACATTGCCTTCCTCCAGTTGCGCCGAGGAGGCTGCCTGGCAGGCTTTGTAAGCGGCGTCGGCGTCCGGACGAATTCTCGCATCTCCCAAGGTCAAGTCGTCGATTACGGCACCTACAACGATCGGGACACGAACGTTGGGAATTCCCCAATCGAATCCGGTCTTGTGCTCCTCGAGGTAGCGAACTGCTCCTGCGACCGCCGCCAGCCCCATGGGTCCACCACCGGTCAGCAGAAGTCCATGGATCGTGTCAATTGGACTCACGGGTTGAAGGAGGACTCCCAAATGCGAGCCGGGCGCGGAGCCGTCGTAATCGACGCCTGCGGTAGCTTTGCCTTCGAAAAGCAACGCGGTGCAACCTGTGGGCCGCCGTGAGTCGGTGTAGTGACCGGCTTTGATGCCCGGAACGTCCGTGATAGATCCGGCGCAAGTCTGCTGTTGGTTCGCTTGGAACGCCCTATTCCACGCAACATCGCGCGCCCAAACCGATCCAACGGATGCCATCAGGGTGCGATTGAATTGACGCCGGGTAAAAGTCGACATGGCCAACCTCCATGATCGGGGCCATCTGACATTACCTTATTTTCTGAAGTCGAACTACGACACCCCTCGCGAGGGGAAATTGCCCGCATAGGTTTCGGGCTGGTTGCGTTTTCCGTCTTCCCGGGTTCGATTCCGCTCTGCTTTTGCTGCGCTTTGGCGCAGGAGAAACTACACCCAGAAGAGTTCGGGGACGGCCGTGGGGCCGTCGAGGTGGCCGGAGAGGCGATGCTCGAGGCCATCGCGAGACGGCGTGAGCTGCTGGCGGAGACGGTCCATCTCGTCCTTTGTTAATGGAGAGAAATTCCTGGTGATAGTGGTGTTCTGCTCGAGCATGGCGAGAGTGGGCATGCCCACGACGGCGGTGGTTACGGGTAAGCTCATGGAATAGTGCAGCAGTGAATCAATGTCGGCTTTGCCGGCGGCGCTGCCGAGGAGAAATTCCTGGCCGGTGACCTTCATGGCGATAATGCCGAGATTTTTGGCATTGGCGGCAGGAAGGGCGAGTTCTTCAAAACGGCCGTTGCGCGATGCATTCAGCGCCATCTGCACGCAATCGAGATCGTGTCGCTGAATCGCCGTGGCAAGAACTTCGCCATTTGTGTGGCTGGTCATGCCGATGAACCGCGTGAGTTTCTGCTCGCGAGCTTCCAGCAAGCCCTTGAGTGCGCCATCCGGGGCTTCGATTTTGTCGAGATCGTCGGCTTGGCCGAGGCTGTGGATGTGTACGAGGTCCACGTGATCGGTTTGCAGGCGAGTGAGGCTGCCTTCGAGACGCCGAAGGAAGGCGTCACGCGTGCGATCGAGAATTTTTGTGGCCAGCCAAACGTCTTTGCGGCGCGTGGTCATGCCCTTGCCGACACGGCTCTCGCTCTTGCCGTCACCATATGCGTAAGCGGTGTCGAGGTATGTGATGCCTAGATCGATCGCATGATTCAGCGCAGCAATGGCTTTTTCCTCGTCTTCGTACATGAGGAAGCGGCTCCCGCAGCCAAAGGCGAGAATCGAAACTTTCGCATTAGTTCGGCCGAGTGTGCGCTTGGGCAGCGAGGCAATAGTAGGATGGGCTTCCACCACGTGGGGGAAAAGCGAAATGCCAACTCCAGCGGTCGTAAGGCCAACGCGTTCCAGGAATTTTCTGCGGGATAAGTCTTTCATCATGGGCACCTCCCCGACGCGTGAGAATGATTGTAGCGCTGAACCGCGCAAGAGGCGAGGATCGCCGCGAGCCGGGAGCCGTCGGGCAATGCGGAAGGGGAACGGCTGCGCAAGTGCGGCACGCAGCAGGTGCGTCGGATAGCATCAGTGACGGCTTTCCTCAAGACCCGGTGTCACTCGCGCCGCTGAGAATTCATCAGGACTATTTGCCCCCTTTTGCCCCCTCCCGTTTTTGCTAAGTCCCGACCAATCAGAAGGATGGTTGGTAGGGGCGGTGGGGATCGAACCCAAGACCCATCATCACGGATGGAATAATCGATTCAAAGAAACTTTCCGCGCCATCAGGTGCGGTTGGTGTATTTGTTGAATTTGGAGCATCTGACCGTCTACAAAATCATCTACAGTGCTGTAGACGAAAAACCAGAAGTTGCAGGGAAGTAATTGAAAAGATTGGTCGGGGCGAATGGATTTGAACCATCGACCTCCTGGTCCCGAACCAGGCGCGCTAGCCAGGCTGCGCTACGCCCCGACTGATGATCCCGGGCAGAACCTGCCTTCCCAAGGGACATTCTCAGACTAACACAGCTCTGCCGCTGAAAGTAGACTGCCTCTTTCTATGCCGGCAGAACACACCTCCAAACCAAGGCATTTCGCTCTCGTCAGTCTCTTCCGTTCAGCGGGGCCTCCCAAAAGACTCAACCGCCGGAAAACTGTCGTTTTCCGGCGGTTGAGTCTGAGGCGGGCTAAACCCCGTAAACGATGACCAACTCCTAGAACTCGTAGCGCAATGCGAACTGCATCACCCGCGGGTTGGTGAGCATCCCGCTGTATGTACCGAACGAACTTGAAGAGATATCTGTCGTAATTGTCTGAACGTCGAAGCGCTTCAAATTCGGGACGTTATAGACCTCCCATCGAAATATCAGATTGTGGGATTCCCCAAATGGCATCTTCCAGCGCTTGCTGAGCCCAGCGTCCAGCCCAGCAAATCCCGGGCCCCGAAGAGTGTTGCGCATCCCGCTCTCGCCCGGTAAGTCATGCCGGAACGGGCCAAGACCGATGTCCGTTATAGGCAAATCTTGCGGAAAGAGATTCACCGTGCCGTCCGGGCGCAATGTCGTGTGGGGCTGAGCAGGACCTATCTGGGTTGCGGCGCCTCCCAACTGCCAGTTGGTAGGCCATGTAGCGCCGTTGGAGATTGTCACTGGAAACCCGCCAGTCCAACGGGCCAGCCCAGAGAGCTGCCAGCCGCCGATGACTGCCTCGGCAAATCCATGGGCGTTCCGGGCAAGCCACCTGCCCTTGCCAAACGGCAGTTCGACAATCCAGTTGGTGTTGAACTGGTGCGTTATGTCGTAGTCAGACACGGCGCGCAATGCATTGGGTGACCATGAGTTGATGATCTGGCCGCCGAGGCCGCCATAAGCGTCGATGCGTTCAGCATCCGACGAAATGTCGATCGACTTGGAGAAGGTGTAGTTAAAATCGAATTGTACACCGTGAGTCATCTTCTTTCGCAGGCTGACCTGCATGGCGTGGTAATTCGCATTGCCCACTGACCTCCACGCATACAGCGAGTGAAACTGGCTATTGAAGAAGGCGTTCGGGCCGTAGATCGAAGGATAGTAAGTGCCAGATTCGCCGAGGATGCCGGCGTTTCCGCTGAAATCAGAGCCCCAGTAATCCAAGTTGGCGAGAGGGGTTGTCTCATCACCGAAGCCGAATACGGGTCCTCCGCCACAGGCGAAAAGGCTGTACATGGCCTGCGTAACGTCGGTTGTGAATATCGGGTTACCGAGGTTATCCGTATCGCACGCCTCTATATACCGGTCGCCGGCCTTCAGCGGCGCAACCATATTTTGCCAGTAGGTCGCTGTGGGACCCACTACGCTCGCGTTGATAGTCGAAGTGGGCGTGCCCTTGAACCCCAGCTCACTGAGACGTCTAGCCGCCGTGAAGTAATCCACTTTGGACTTCGGGTCCACAATGTTGAGCGGCATCGCCAGGTCTTGCTGCGACAGCAACCTGTGCGCGAGTCGTCCTACATAAGAGACTTCCAGGCTGACATTCCCGGGTAGCTCGCGCCCGACCGCGAAGTCGATCGTGTACGCGTAGGGTGTCTTGATCCCGTCGTCTAATCCCCATTGAATCGCCAAACCCGTACCAGCAGGAGGATAGGTGAACGGGAAGCCTCCCTTTGGAGTCGCGGGAAAATAGGGATTACCAGACCCGTCGACCTGAGGGATAGTGTTTAGATCGGTGAGTCGCGGTGCGATAGGAGTACCCGTGCAAGGATCAAGACTGGTGGGTCCTACACATGGCACTGGTGCCGTTATCCCCGTGGAAAGACCGAAGGAGCCCCGCCGGTCAAAAGTATCCAGAAGGCCCGCGCCAATGCGATCGAATACTATCCCGAAACCTCCGCGGATGACCGTCTTATCCCTATTGCCAAACAAAGCGCCGAGCAAACCCCCGCTGCTCCGGGGCGTATAGGCAAAAGCCAAGTGCGGCCCAAAATTCTTACGGTCCCAATTGTAATAGCCGGGTTTTCCGTTGGCCGGCCCGGCCAGGTCGTAAGTGAGGAGCGGATCCGTAACCGAGGAACCGCCGGTAAGCATCTTGCTCGCACGCTGTTGGAACCACTGCCCCAGAGTTACGGGCCCTCCGCCACCGGCTGGAAACCCTTGGGGAGTCACCTCGGTTCCAGTAGTCTCCCAGGGCGGAGAGAACAAGGAGTAACGTAAGCCATAGGTGATGGTTAGATTTGGCCGGATCCGGTAGGAGTCCTGGAGATAGAGTTCATACTCGTCCGCCGCGAACCGCCGATTCAGCGGTGCCCCTTGTTGCAGCGCCGTGCCGGTCTTATCGAAGTTGAAAGTCGCATCCACTTCGCTGACGATTCCCATCATGGCCATAATGGGCCAGTTGTATCCGAGCCTGAATCCCGGAGTAACCGCCGGTAACCCATCGCTAGAGTGGTTCCTCGGATCAAGCGGAGACTTGGAACCTACTATTCCCGCTGTGTCCAGCCCCGAGGAGTTAGTCGAGGCCGAGGAAAAGGAGCTGAGAAAGTTCTGGCGAGGATTCCGGATGAATCGGATGTTCGTGCCGAACTGGAAAGTGTGTTTACCCCTCGTCCAAGACAGGTCATCCACGAAGTTATGCACCGGGGTCTGGAATGAACTGCTGCGAGTGACCGCGAGCTCGGAGTTGTTGGCTCCCTCGTCGTCGTTTAGGCCTCGGAAGAAGATGAACGGCTTGCCATCATTATTGCCGATATTGCCAAAACTCTGCCGCGTGAAGCCCCAGTGGAAGTTATTGACCAGTGTGGGCTTGAGTAATGCCGTGTAGCCCGCGCTAAACCCCTTGCTGTAGTCCGCAAAGGTATGTTCGGGAGCGGTGCCTGGAAGGTAAGGTGCCGTGGCGTGGATATCGTTTCGTAAAGCACCGCGCCAGAACAGCGTATGGCTCCCGCTCGACGTGAGTTTATAATCGGCCCGCGCGATGTACCAATTGTTGTTGGTTGGAATGGGCCCACGGAAGCGGTATCCCAGAAAATTCAGCTTGTCACCCTGGCCAAAATCATTCGGCTCAGGGAACGTATTGAAGTATGTCAGCATCGCCGGGTTGACGCCAAGATTCAAGGGATCCATCGCCTTGATCTGATCCGAAGTCAAGGTCGCGACAAGCCCGAGGTCTGGATCGTTAACGACATTCACTTTGGAGTTTCCTGTCGAGCAATTGGGATCGCTCGTGGCGCAACGATACTGAATCATGCCCTTGCGAAGATTGTCGCTGGGCACGATGCGAATAACGCTGGCCTCCTCGCGTTGCCGAGAGCCCTCATAATTGACAAAGAAGAAAAGACGATCCTTGCGGATGGGTCCGCCGAGGGAGCCCCCGAAGATATTGCGGATGAGCTTGGGAGGTACATTCGCCTGACCAGACTGCAATTCCGCCGTCTTTACGAAATAATCGTTGGCGCTCGTGGCGGTGTTGCGGTGATATTCGTAGAGCGAACCGTGAAGATTGTTGGTGCCACTCTTGGTAACGAGAGACACCTGTGCGCCCGAGGAGCGTCCCTGGTCGGCATTGGCATTCGTGGTTGTGACTCGGAACTCCTGGACGGAGTCCAGTGTGACTGGCAAGACGGAAGTAAAAGCGCTGCCCTTTATCTGGTCGTTGACATCAACGCCATCCAGCGTGATGTTGCTCTGGTCACTGCGAGCTCCATTCACGGCCCCGCTTCGCGTATCGACATCTCGGTTCACATCGGAGCGATTGCCCGTATAGGCAACGCCAGCCTGCAGTGTCAACAGGTCTGGTACGTTCCGCCCCTCAAGCGGCAACTGCTTAATCTGATTTTCTCCAAACGCATTTCCGATTGAGGCATCCGTCGTGTTCAGTGCGACCGCAGAGGCTGAGACTTCCACAGTCTGCGACGTTGCTCCGACTTCGAGTGTCGCATTGACCGTCGCCGGCAGGTTCACCAGTAATTGCAGGTTTTTCTGCTCATACCTCCGGAATCCCGCCTTTTCGATCGTCAGCGCGTAGGTGCCCGGTGGCAGCGCCACAAAATCATATTCACCGGTCGTACTCGTCTGCGTCTCGCGGTGGAAGGCCTTGCTCAAATTATCCAGCCACACCTTGGCCTCCCCCACGCTTGCGCCCGTCTTGTCCGTGACCGTGCCGCGCAGTGAAGTTGTGCCGGTCTGTGCCCAAGCGCACGTCACCGCGAACATGAGGACTACAAAACCAGCCAGAAGATTGCGCTTCATTGAAGACCATTCCATAGACTTCCCCTTTCGCGCACCATGAATGAAGATCGAACCAAATCCAAAAGGAAGGTGCCGGACAAATGAGAAGTGGTGCCGACTCACCGCCGCCTCATGACCCTCAGCGAAATGTAAATGAACCCCGGACAACCTCACCCACCGCTCGACTGAATCCATCCTTGGCGTAGCTTTTAAGTCAGGTTGCCCCAGTATGTCAAGTCAAGTTGTTTCGATTGATTTAATTCAGCCCTTTTTCAGACGCTTCGTACCGAAAGGCCCAGTACTTGCCGACTTCCTTCGCCCCCCAAGCTCTCCGACCCCACCGAGGGGACATTTTTATCGAGGCTTGACATCCCTTTTCTTTATACCCCCCCCGCTCCCACTGAAATGTAATGAAGTACCCGCAGAACCGGATGGATGGCCCTGCGGCACACCAAATACACTCTATCTAGCCTAAATGCAAGAGCTTGGCCTCGGTAATGGCGGGAATCGCCCGGATCGGCCCAAGGATCGAAGTCGACACTTCTCCGTCTACGCGAACAAGGGAGACGGCGTCGGCCCCGCTCTGGGCTTCGCGGCGGCCGAGAGCGAACGTAGCGATATTCACTCCGAGCTTCCCAAGAGTGCTTCCAATCTGGCCGATGACGCCAGGTTCATCGCGGTTCCTCAAATACAGGATGGTGCCTTCCAGTTGCGCCTCCAGCGGAATCCCTTCGATCTGGAGTACGCGGGGCGAACCATCATGCAGGACCGTGCCTTCAGCCGTAAAACCTAGCGCCGATCCGGTTTTTTCCGGCAGTGCGGAGACTTCCAGAGTGTTTGGGAAGCCGTGTTCGCGCCTGCGAGTCTCTTCTTCCACGGTCAAACCTCTTGCCGCGGCTACTGCGGGTGCATTGACCACGTTTACCTTTTCGTCTAGCACGGCGTTCAGCACGCCCGCCAGCACCGCGCTGCGAAGCAGATGCGTGCCCACCTCGGCCACCTCGCCGGCATACCGGATGCGAATCCGCGCCGGCCTAGACGCCGCCGCTTGCGAAACCAGCGAGCCGAGCCGCTCCGCCAATTCCAGGTACGGTCGCACACGCCGGTATTGGTCCGCCGAAAGCGCCGGCAGGTTCACCGCATTGCGAATGATTCCCTCGGCTAGGTAATCCTTGATCTGAACGGCTACCTGCGTTCCCAGTTCTTCCTGCGCCTCGGCCGTGGAACCTGCAACATGCGGTGTGGTAATTACATTCGGAAGCCCAATCAGCGGGCAATTTTTCGGCGGCTCTTCCGCAAAGACGTCCAGGGCAGCTCCGGCGACGTGTCCGCCCTTGATCGCCGCCGCCAGGTCCGCTTCGTTGATGAGCTCCCCGCGGGCGGCATTGACGATACGAACGCCCTTCTTCATTTTCGCAATGGAACCGGCGTTGATCATCTCCCTCGTTTGCGCACTTACGGCCGTGTGGAGCGAGATAAAGTCGCATTCGGCCAGAAGTTGATCGAGCGGCACCAGTTCCACGGACAGTTCTCGTGCTGCCGCTTCGCTGATGAATGGATCAAACGCAACAACGCGCATATCGAATGCTTCCGCCCGGGATGCCACTTCGCTGCCGATGCGGCCGAGACCGATGAGACCCAGCGTTTTGCCGCGCACCTCGGCGCCCGACGACGATTTTTCCCAGCGGCCCTCGCGCATACTCGCATCAAATTTTGGAAGCTGCCGGACAAGCGCCAGCAACAACGCGAAGGTATGTTCGGCAACGCTGACGGAACTCCCGCCTGGTGTGCTCATGACCAGCACGCCACGCTTGGTGGCCGCTTCCAGATCAATATTGTCCACGCCCACGCCCGCGCGGCCTATCGCGCGCAATTTTTTCGCCTGGTCCAGCAATTCCGCGGTGACTTTCGTCGCGCTGCGCACAATCAGAGCATCTGCATCGGCGATCTCCTTGCTCAGCGTATCGTTCGTCGTCAGGACAACGTTCCAGCCTGGCTGCTCCTTCAGCAGTTGCACGCCCCTTTCGCTGATCTTGTCCGCTACGATGACTTTCATGAGCCCCATCGTCTCCTCAAGCGGGCTTGCTCCGCATCGTGTAAGAGATCAAAAGTAGCGAGCCGTTCGCGCTCTGTCAAATAAGGACGGCGGCACGCTGTGGTCGCCGCACTGCGTCATTCTTGCCTGTCGCCTTTCCTGGTCTGCTATATTCAAGGAAGCGAGGATCTGAAGATGAGTTTTGCCGAAAAAATTCAGAAGGACCTGGTCGACGCTATGCGCTCCAAAGACGAACTGCGCCTCAGCGTGCTGCGGGGAATCAAGGCGGCCATCAAGCACAAGGAAGTCGAAAAGATTCGCGTACTCGACGAGCCGGAGTCCATTCAGATTCTGCAAACGCTCGTAAAACAGCGCAAGGAATCAATCGAACAGTTCACCAAGGGCAACCGCCCCGAACTCGCCGAAAAAGAGACCAAAGAGCTCGCCATCATCGAATCCTATCTCCCTGCCGGCGCCAGCGAGGCCGAAATGGACGCGGCGATTGCCAAGGCGATCTTCGAATCCGGCGCGAACTCCATCAAGCAGATGGGCGCGGTCGTGAAGGCTGCCAAGTCGGCCCTGGAAGGCAAGACCGTTGACGGCAAGGCGCTCAGCGACCGCGTGCGCGACCGCCTCTCGAAACTGGGCTGAGAATTCGCTTCCTTCATTTTGCATGCCGCTCCCGGAAACCATCGCGATGCGCTTCACGGAAGATGACGCAGGCTACGTGACCGTGCGTCCGGTCGTGAAGCAGACGTTTCGTCTTCCCGAACTTGCGGATATGATCGTGAGCGTGACGGGCAAGAATGCCGTACGTGTGCAGCAAATTTTCCGCGCCGGCACGGTGGTCTATAACGGTTATCGCTACTGGTGGGACGGTTTCGCCGCCAAAGAGGATGAAATTACGGGTCTTCTTGCCCTTTTTCCAGATGACGATCCTGCGCGCCTTTTCAACCCTGCCAAAGTAACCGCAGTCTCTCTCGAAATCGGCGGGGGCACGCAGCGTTCTCTGGTTGGCATTGTGCGCCGCGAAGCTTCGGCGAAGAAGTTGTTCCGCACGCGGAGCACATGGGAAATCTTGCTCAAAGCAGCGCAAGATTCAACTCCGCGCTACGAGAAGTATTCTTATGCAGAACGCGCCGATGTCTATCGCATTCACCTCTCTTTTGAGATGGCCGCCTCGCTCTTGAAACAAGTTTTGGCTGCTTCGCCGCGGGGCCTGCGAAAGAAATTGGCAGCGCTACATCCTCCCGCTGCGATTCTTTTCTTCATCCCTCGTACAAATTCTGCTGGAAAAGGAACTCCGCCATAGCATAGGAATCACGCGAGCAGCAGTGGGGTGGAAATCAGTGAGCGGCGGGTTTTAGCACCGCGGTATTCCGTTCGTCGCCGGCGATCACGCGATAGAGTTTCTTCAGGTCCTCGACCTTGCTGAGCGGCACGCTCAGCTCTTTCACTTCAAATGTCCGCGTGTACTTCAGCGTGTTTCCATTCACTTCCGTTTTGCTGTGGTAGCTTGCGAAACTGTAGTCCGCGTTCACCGGCGGCGGCAGGTCGTCCACCTCGTAACCCGTCGGCAGCGCAATTTCAAAAGTGTCTGTGTCTCGGGACGGCCCGTCGAATTCCACCGGATACTTTCGCGGCTCCTTTGTTTCCAACAGGTCAGTCGATTTGTTGCCAATGAACCGCGGGCGAACCAACAACAGGTTCCCCGCCGTCTTCGCGTAATTCTGGGCAACAACGGAGTAATTGTACATAAACGGTTGATCCGTCAGTTGCAAATTTCCAACGCTTGCCTTGGTAATTTGGAAGGTCCCAAGCGAACGGGAAAGCAGAGTTTCAATCGGCTTGATCCTGTCCGCATCCTTTGTGACCGTTCGCAGCGCCCAGCGCTGCGACCAGGCACGGTCGCCGACTCGTGTTTCCTGCACCTCGCCGCTCACCGTCCCTGTGGCGCTCAGGCTCAGCTTAGCGGTCCGCTGAATTCCGTTCATCGCTGGCGGCAATTCTGGAAGTTCGACCAATTCACCGCCATCCGGCGTTACCAACAGACCGTAATTCGCTTGCAGCGCACCATTGAGCTGGCCAAATGGCGTCAATTCGTCTGTCGGGTCAAAAAACAATATCTTGCCGAACTTTGGGTGGGCCATGGTGGCCGCCAGTGAGCTATCCGCGGTTCCCTCAGGCAATTTGATGGCAATAATGGCGTGATCGAAACCGCCCACGTGAGCCGGCGTCTCCGGAGTAACCGAACCGCGTTCAGAGTTTATGACCACGTAGTACGAATCGATGCCGATCTCATGCAGCATCGCCCCCATCAGCGTGGCTTTGTCCTTGCAGTCGCCGTAATGGATAGAGCGTGGAGTTGGCAGAACCATGCCCCTTCGTCCGGCGAGGATTCTCTTCCCCGCCCCGCCCACCTGCGGCATAATCCCCCCGCACAGGGACAGCGTTGGCATCCGATTCCGGCAAATGGGGAGGATTCAGTGAGCGAACGTCCATGGAGTTCCACGGCACCCCCGGGTGAATTCCGCACCTACGTGCCGGCCGAAGAGAGCCCCAAGGAATTTACCATTCGCGCGGTGATCCTCGGCGCGCTCTTCGGACTGCTTTTCGGCGCGGTTACCGTGTACGTCGGTCTGCGCGCCGGTCTAACCGTTTCCGCTTCGATTCCCATTTCCGTGCTCTCCATCAGCATTCTTCGCGCCTTCGGCCGATCCACCATCCTCGAAAACAACATCGTCCAGACTACTGGCTCGGCGGGCGAATCGCTTGCGGCGGGTGTCATGTTCACGATCCCTGCGCTGATCTTTCTCGGCTTCGGCTCCGAATTCACATTTTGGCGAATCTTTCCACTGGCTCTTCTCGGCGGATGGCTTGGCGTGCTCTTCATGGTGCCGCTGCGGCGGCAGCTCATCGTCAAGGAACACGGCAACCTAGCATTTCCCGAAGGGACTGCCTGCGCCGATGTGCTCGTCGCGGGAGAACGCGGCGGCTCCTTCGCGGGCCGCGTCTTCTGGGGACTCGGTCTCGGCGGCGTCTACACCTTCCTCATGAACACCGTTCAAGCGTGGACATCGCAGCCGGAAGGCCGGCCCAGTTGGTTCCCCGGTGCGAGTTTTCGAGCCGCAATCACCTCTGAATATCTGGGGGTCGGCTACATCATCGGCCCCCGCGTCTCCGGCATACTCTTTGCCGGCGGCATCGTCTCGTGGCTGGTCATGATGCCCGCCATCAAGTTCTACGGGCAGCTTGCCGGCAACACGCCGATCTATCCCTCCACCATTCCCATTCCTCTCATGACGCCGGATGACATCTGGCGCAGTTACATTCGTCCGATGGGCGCGGGGGCCGTCGCCGCCGCTGGGTTGATCACCCTGCTGCGCACTCTGCCTACCATCATTTCCGCACTGCGCGCCGGCTTGAAAGACGTGCGTGCCGAGGGCGCGGGCAAATCGATAGCTTCCAGCCGCATCGACCGCGACGTCCCGATGCGCTGGGTAGTCTTGGGCTCGATCCTCATCGTCGTCATGATGTGGGTGCTGCTGACGTTTCATCCCATGCAGGGAGCCAGCACCTATTGGTATCAAAACCTGTTCGCCGCCTTCTTCGTTGTCGTGTTCGGTTTTCTTTTCGTTACGGTCGCGGGGCGCATCAGCGGTCTGCTCGGCAATTCGTCGAATCCCATCAGCGGCATGAGCATCGCAACTCTGATGGCCACCTGCGCGATTTTCTTCCTTGCCGGATGGACGTCGGCAAATTATGCCGTGCTCGCGCTCATGATTGGCGGGGTGGTTTGCATTGCCGCCGCCATCGCCGGCGCCACCTCGCAGGATTTGAAAACCGGCTATCTCGTCGGCGCAACGCCTTTCTGGCAGCAGATGGGGCTTCTCGTTGGCGTCACCGTCTCCACCGTGGCCATCGGCGCGACCCTGAATCTGATGAACAAAGGCCTGGAGAAGTACATCCCCACGCCGATTCCCGTCAGCATCCAGGCTTTGCCATCCGGCGTGAAAATCGAGCGTGATTCGTTCACCTACCAAAACAAGAGCTACGTGCTGATCAATTCTCTCGGCTCGCATGAAATTCCCGACGGCGAATATCTCTACGACGCGGGGACCAGGCAAATCGAATTTCAATGGGCACAGGGCATTGGCAGCGATAAAGCTCCGGCGCCACAAGCGCGACTGATGGCTACGGTCATCAATGGCATTCTCAATCAGCGCTTGCCCTGGCGTCTGGTGCTCATGGGCGTCGCCTTGGTCATCGCCGTGGAGGTTCTTGGAGTTCGTTCGCTAGCCTTTGCCACTGGCTCCTATCTTTCCATCGCCACCACTGGAGCCATGTTTGCCGGCGGGCTCGTCCGCGCGCTGGTCGAAGCCACGACAAAGAAAAAGGACGACAGCGAAGCCAGCCCTGGGGCCCTCTATTCCAGCGGATTGATCGCTGCAGGAGGAGTCTTCGGCCTCCTCGGCATCATCATAGCTCTGCTGCAGGACCCGGAGATCTCCAATCGCGTCCCGCATTGGCTCACATCCGCTCTTGGTCTGCCCTGGCGCGCCGATCTCTTCGCCTTCGGCCCCCAATTGATGGGGCCGCTCGCGACCAGCAATCTATTCGGCATTTTCATGTTCGCTCTTCTCGCGGCCTCGCTCTTCTATTTCGCCCGGAAGAAGTTGAATTAGCGGATCACGAAACCTGCTTTGACGCCCGCGATTGGCCGCCGTACACTGCATCTATGGGGACTAGGTTTGGCGCGCGGCGCTACAACTTCGACTGGCGCAGTTTCATTACCCCAGGCGTAAAACTCCTCGTATTGGTCTGCTCGGGCGTTTTCCTCTTGCAGACGCTTCTGGGTCTGCTGGCTCCTCCCGGGGCGACCATTTGGCTCCTCAAATGGTTTGCACTGATCCCCGAGGCCGTAACGCACCACATCCCTCCGCGCATTTGGCAGCCCTTTACTTACATTTTTCTTCACGGCGGCCTTCTCCACTTGCTGATCAACATGCTCATGCTCTGGATGTTCGGCCGGGAACTGGAACTTGTTTGGGGGAAACGTCGTTTTCTGAATTATTTCTGCATCTGCGGAGTGGGTGCCGGTCTCATCGAACTTTTGGTCAAAACCATTCCAGTTTTCTTTGGAAGCTTGCCTTCGGTAATTCCTACTATTGGTGCCTCAGGCGCTATATTTGGCATTCTCATGGCCAACGCAGTGCTCTTCCCCGATCGCCGCATCTGGTTGATTCCCCTTCCAATCACAATCCCGATGCGTCCCTACGTTGCGGTTATGGGTGCTATCGAATTCTTCTCCACGCTAGGCTCCGGCGGGGACAACGTCAGCCACGTCTGCCATCTCGGCGGCATGCTTGTTGGCTATCTCTATCTCCGCCGCGGTTCGTTCTTATACAACGTCCGCAACACCGTCACTGACTGGCAGCACAAACGCAATCGCAAGCGTTTCGAGGTCTACATCAACAAGCACAAGAAAGAACCGCCCTCGCGCCCCGACAACTGGGTCAACTAAGACCATTCGATTCTCAATTGTTAGTTCTCAGTTGTGTCCGTCAAAAAGTTCAATATTTGCATTCGGTCGCACCTATCGGCCCGCCAGGACTGCAAAGTTTTCCTTGACTCTCCTCTAACCTCTGGTATACTTGACGGTATAGAAAATTCCGTTTGGAGTGCGGGAGCGAGCCCCCGCTTTTCGTACCACTGTACCTTCGTTTTCGACTCGAATTCTTTCCTGAACAACCAAAAACATACCTCTTAGAATCAATCAGTTACGAAATGCAATTTCCATAAGTCTTTTCTTTTGATGGTCATGCACAATTGATGGGGGGGGTAGGGGAAATCAGCCTAAAGAAACGTCATGATCGGCTCACCATTCCCTACTATCCAAAGTAATAACTACTGTATTTTCACGGGGTTGCGCACTCTGCGACAAAAAAACACGTGGGTTGGGGCGCTCCCTCATCCTTTGCCAATGGTAATCGCCTCAAACAGCTGGGAATTGGGCGCAGGTCGAAGGTAGTCAGCGGGGCTAATCGCATTGCTAGAATCTTAAATTGCTCAACCGGAAACTACTGACCACTGAAAACTGAATACTGATCACTGCCTCACGCTGGCCCGCCAATGATGTGAAATTTCATGAAGTTCGTCGTCCCGCGAATGCCCATCGGCGTGCCTGCTACGATCCCGATCACGTCGCCCTTGCGCACCAGCCGCTCTTCGAGCAGGCGTTTCTCCGCGACCTTGGCCAGCCCGTCAACCTTTTGCACGTCCTGAATCTTCCTGGGCAGCGCGCCCCAGATCAGCGCCATCCGCCTCCGCGTCTCCGCCTCCGGAGAAAACGCGACAATCGGCACCAGCGGCCGGTAGCGTGACACCAGCCGCGCCGTAAATCCGCTGTGCGTAAACACCGCGATCAGCTTCATGTGCAGCTCGCGCGAGGCGTGGCACACCAGCTCCGCGACGGTTTCCGCAACTTTCAATTGCTCCTGGGGCGCCGGTCGCGGAAATTCCCGGATGCTTGCTTCCGCTTCTTCGATGATGCGGGCCATCATGCCAACGGCCTCGTCGGGATACTTCCCCGACGCAGTCTCCGCCGAAAGCATCACTGCGTCCGAGCCGTCGAAAATGGCGTTAGCCACATCCGAGGCTTCCGCGCGCGTCGGCCGCGGGTTCTCCGTCATCGATTCCAGCATCTGCGTCGCCGTAATCACTGGACGCCGGAACTCCCTGGCTCGCGCAATTATCGCTTTCTGAACCACCGGCACGCGCTCCGGATTCATCTCCACGCCAAGGTCGCCCCGCGCCACCATGACGCCGTCGGAGGCCCGCAGAATCGCGTCGAGATTATCGATAGCCTCCGGCTTCTCCAGCTTTGCGATCACTGGAGTGTCTCTCCCCGCGCGGCGAATCAGCTGTTTCGCTAGCAGCACGTCCTCCGGGCGACGGACGAAGCTCACCGCAATGTAATCTGCGCCGTGTTTCAGGGCGAATTTCATGTCGGCGCGGTCTTTGGGCGTCAGCGCGGGAACGCGCAGTTTGATTCCCGGCAGGTTGATCCCCTTGTGTTCGCCAAGCGCGCCGCCGTTCACGACTTGGCAAATCACCTCCCGCCCGCTGACTTTATCCACGCGCAGTTCGATCAATCCATCCGAGAGCAGGATGCGGTCGCCGCGATGCACTTCATGCGGTAGCGGCGTGAAAACTGTATTCACCCGCGTCGAATCGCCCAGAATCTTCGCGGTCGTGATCACGAACTTTTGTCCGCTGCGCAACATCACCGGCCCGCCGCCCGCCAAGGGTCCGGTCCGGATTTTCGGTCCCTGAAGGTCGGCAAGAATCGCAATGGGCTTTTCGTGCTCGATGGCCGCCGCCCGCAGCATCGAGATGTTCTTCGCATGTTCCTCGTGCGTGCCATGCGAAAAATTGAGCCGCGCCACGTCCATCCCCGCACTCAGCAGGCGGTCAATCATCCGTGGCGTACGGCTCGCCGGTCCGATGGTGCAGACAATTTTGGAATGACGAAAACTCATGCTCTCTTCTGCGGCAAGGATTCCCGTTTGCTTGTATTGTTCACTGGGAGGCTGCCCAAAACGACTGTCTTTTTTCAATCTTCTCGATTTGCTTCTTTTTCTTCCCTACCGCGCGACCACGAATTCCGCGATGACGCGCGCCAATACCTCCACTCCCTTGGTGAAAGACGCCAGCGGGATCCGCTCATCGTCCCCATGCATCCGCCGGAAGTCCTCCTCCGTCAGCGGGAATGGCAGAAAACCGTAGGACTGGACGTTGTGCAGCCGCAACTGCGCGGAATCCGTGGCCCCCGTGGACTGAAACGGCAGCACCGGCGCGCCGGAAAATTCTCTCCCCGCAACCTTTGTGATTGTGGCATAGAAATCGTTTTCCAGCGAAGACGGCGGCGCCGCCAATCCCGCATCCGGCTGGATCTCAAATCGGATCTGCGGATCGTTCACCAGTTTCTTCAGCTCCGCCAGTAGCACATCGATGGTGTCTCCCGGCAGCAATCGTATGTTCAGGTTGGCGCGCGCCTCTCCGGGAATGACGTTCGCACGCACACCTGCCGTCAGCATTGTCGGCGCGATCGAATCCCGCAGCATCGAGTTCCACAATGGACTTGCGTCCGAGATCACTCTCTGCGCGTGCTCCCCGCGGTCCGGTGCATCCAGCGAGCGCATCCATTTCCCCATTTCATCGTCTTCGATGGCCGCGAGCTGCTCAAAATATCGCCGCACTATCGTCGTGAAGTGCACTGGCGCGGAGTAGTTCCCGATTTTCGCCACCGCCGCGGCCAGGTGGAGCACCGCATTGTCCTTCGTCGGCATCGATGCATGTCCGGACGTCCCGCGCGCGACCACCGTGACGTTTACAGGTACTTTCTCGCTCGCCTGCACCGCGACATATTGCACTTTGCCGTTCTTCAGCAAAACCTCGCCGCCCTCATTCAGCGCAAACCCGGCTGCAAACTTGTCCCAGTGTTTCGCGATCAGAATCTTGACGCTTGCGTCCCCAAACTGTTCTTCGTCGGCCGTCGCCAGGAAGATCACGTCGCGATTCAAGCGCGGGTTCGCGCGCTTCAGCGCGATGAACGCCGCCAGATTCGCGGCCAGCATCCCCTTGTCGTCGATCGCGCCGCGGCCGTATAGATATCCGTCCTTTTGCACCGCCGCGAACGGATCGACGGTCCACTTCGGCTTCTCCACCCCGACGACATCCATGTGCGCCACCAGCAGCAGCGCTTTCGAAGGATCAGCCATCGCCGTGCTTTTCAGTCGCGCCACCAGCGCGCTGCGCCCCGGCGTTACATCCAGAATTTCCGCCTTGATTCCCTCCTTCTCCAGGATTTCCGCAATGTACATCGCTGCGAGCTGCTCGTTTCCCGGCGGATTCGTCGTGTTGATCTTGATGAGGTCCGCCAGCCAGCTTTGCGCTTCCTTCGCAATCGCCGACGTATCCCCGATCGGCGACGGATTCCTCGGCATTCCCGGCGGCGCCGCTGGCGAAACCTGCGCGGCAACCGGGATACTTGCGGCCATCGCCAACGCCGCCGTTCCCGCCATCCTCTGGACCATGCGATTCCAGTTCACGAATCCATCCTCCTGGTTACGGCCGCCTGCAACACAGACGCCTTAGTAAACGTTTTGTCTTAACTGTGCGTCATACTAACATGCAGGTGTGGGCGCTTGGCCTCGGCATTGGCGTTGCGTTGCTTAAATTCAACCGCTTCTTGGCAACCACATCGCCGCGCAGGCAGGAATCATCGCCAGTTTGGAGTTTTTGAGCGCAATCGAGGGGTGCATGATGAAGGCCATTCTTTCCGTAGTTTTGCTCGCAGTTCTGGCGACTGCTCTGGTCTTGCCGCTGGCTGAGAATTCTGTCTTTGCCCAAGCCCCCACCGGCCCCCAGGGAGGTTCCCCGCAGCAGCAGAACCCCGCTCCGCCTGCAGCACCCACGATGGCGCAGCAGCCTCCGCAGGCCGGCGTCACCATTGCCGTCGACGTTCCCATCGTCACCCTCGACGTCGTCGCCACCACGCAGCGCGGCGACATCATCCCTGGCCTCAAGAAAGAAAACTTCCGCATCCTCGACGATGGCGTGCCGCAAACCATCACCAACTTCGCCCCCACCGACGCTCCCATCACCATGGTCCTCTTGCTGGAGTTCAGCAACGACCGCTGGGGCGGCATTTTTACCTATTTGTCAAAATATTGGTCGCAGTCCTTATTTCCCAATCTGCAGCAGAAGGACTGGATCGCGCTCGAAACCTTTGATATGAAGACGCGCATCGAGGTGGATTTTACTCAGAATAAAGATGAAGTTCTCAACGGCATCTATCATCTTTATTTCCCTGGGTTCAGTGAATCGAACATTTTCGATGCTCTTCTCGAGACCGTGGATCGCTTGAAGGACGTGAAGGGTAAGAAGTCCATTGTGGTGCTGGCCAGCGGCGTGGACACTTTTTCCAAACACACGCTCGATCAAACCATGAAACAGCTTCGCCAAAGTGATGTGACTATTTTTTGTGTTGGTCTTGGCCGCGTCTTTCAGAATTTTGCAGATTCGCGCGGTGGAATGGGCAACATGGCTCGCATGAATTTTCTACAGGCGGAAAACCAGCTCAAGACTTTTTCCCAGGAAACCGGGGGATTCGCTTGGTTCCCTCAATTCGAAGGTGAAATGCCGGACGTGTTTCGCAACGTCGCTGCCTTCCTCCGCCACCAGTACAGCCTCTCCTACTCACCAGCGGCCGGCGCGAAAGACGGAAAATTTCACAAGCTCAAGGTGGAGCTGGTCGCGCCCGATGGTGGTCCGCTCACCGTGCTGGACCAAAAAGGCAAGAAGCAGAAATTCCAGGTCTACGCCCGCGAGGGCTATCAAGCCCCCAAAGGCGGCGTCGGCGACTGAAATTCGCCTAAGACGAGATGGCCATTCTCAACTGTTCACTTTGATTTTTCCTGGATATCAGCCGCATGAGACGGTGGTCATTCAACCTGGAGATAGATAAGCCAGTTTTCTTTTTATATCTTCTCTGCGATCTTTGCGCCTCTGCCTTAGTTGTTCTCTCAGTAGCCGCGCGCAAAATCCACCCGGTTAAACAATTCCCGCCCGTCAAACCATCTCTCCAGCAATTCGATCAGGATCGCCGCCTGGCGATCCCAGAGCCGGTCGCTCACCCCGCTGGTGTGCGGCGTGATGAATAAATTGGGCGCCTTCCATAACGAACTCTCCGCCGGCAGCGGCTCCGTTTGCGCCACGTCCAGCGCTGCGCCCCCCAGTGCGCCACTTTCCAGCGCTTGAACCAGCTGTGCTTCATCCAAGAGCGACCCCCGCCCGACATTAATCAGTCGCGCTCCGCGCTTCATCCTGGCGATTTCAGCCGCTCCGATGAGGTGTTTCGTTTCCGCCGTCTCCGGCGCGCAAATCAACAGGTAATCCGCACCCGGCAGTGCTTCCTGCAGTTGCGCCGCGGCAAAAATCTTCTCCGCGTGCGCTCGCTCGCCCGCACCTGACCGAGTCACTCCCCAAACCTTCATGTCAAATGCTTTCGCTCGCTTCGCCACTTCCCGCCCGATCGAGCCGTATCCCACGATCAGCAGCACTTTCTCATTCAGTTCCGTCAAGTGCTGCGGCTTGTCCCAAATTTCCTGCTGAGTCCATCGTCCCCGGTCCTGCCCCCGCACCGAATCAGGAAAATTCCGCGCCAGCGCCAGTAGTAGTCCCATCGTGTGCTCCGCCATCGGCACGGAGAAAATTCCACTCGGGTTCGTCACCATGATCCCGGAATCCCGCAACTCCGGGTACATCAATTGGGCCACGCCCGCCGCCGTAGAGTGAATCCACTTCAGCTTCTTCCCCTCTTTCAACTGCTCCGGCCGGAGCGAATAGCCCACAAAAATATCCGTATCCGGCAGCTCCTCCGCCAACCGGTCGTAATTCGACAAATGCAAAACGCGCATCTCCGGCCACCGTGTTCGAATGGCCTCCGCCATCGCCGGCCTCGGCCGCCACTCCGTAAACGGATGCCAAACGCAAATTAAGAGTTTTGTTGCTGCAGGTGTTGTGCGGCTCATGATCAGGCTATGAAATGATGCGCAAATCCGTGCCTGTCATATCCGCAGGCCGCGGCTGCCCCAGCGCGCTCAGCATCGTCGGCGCAATGTCCCGCAGCGATCCGCCGGCCTTCAAGCGCAGCTTGTCGTCATCACTCACCAGAATAAGGGGCACCGGATTCGTCGTGTGGTACGTGTGCGGGCCGCCGGTCACCGGATCGATCATCGTCTCCGCATTCCCGTGGTCCGCGGTGACAATCCACAATCCCCCGTGCGGCTTCAGGGCCTGATAAATCCGCGCCAGCCCCGTGTCCACCGCTTCCACGGCTTTGATCGCCGCTTCCAATTTTCCCGAGTGCCCCACCATGTCCGCGTTCGCATAATTCATGATGATGACGTCGAACTCGCCCATCTCGATCGCTTTCACCACCGTGTCTGTAATTCCCGCCGCGGACATTTCTGGCTTCAAGTCGTAGGTCGCTACCTTCGGCGACGGCACCAGAATCCGCTCTTCTCCAGCGAAGGGTTTCTCCACGCCGCCATTGAAAAAATAGGTCACGTGGGCGTACTTTTCCGTCTCCGCCGTGCGCAAATTCTTGTATTGCAGCTCTGCAAACACTTGCGCCAGGATATGCTCCAGTTTTTCCGGCGGGATCACGTATTTCAGCCATGGCCAATTCTTGTCGTACTGCGTCATCGCCACGTAAAACAGATTCTTCGGCCGCTTCGGGTCAACAAACTTGTCGAAGTCCGGGGCCGCCAGCGCGCACGTCATTTGCCGCGCGCGGTCCGCCCGGAAGTTGAAAAAGATCACGGCGTCATCGTCGCGGATCAGCCCCACAGGCGTGGCAGAAGCTCCGCTTCCCTTCGTCACTACAATCGGCTTGATAAATTCATCCGTCACGCCCGCTTCATAACTCCGCTGCAACGCCGCGATGGGATCATCCGTCCGTGTTTCCGCTTCGCCATGAACCAGCGCCCGATAGGCCAGCTCCACGCGCTCCCAGCGGTTGTCGCGGTCCATCGCATAGTAGCGCCCGACGAGCGTCGCGATCTCGCCGACACGCAGTTCGCGGATCTTCTGCTGCAACTGGCGCACGTAATCCCGACCGCTGTTTGGCGGCGTGTCGCGCCCGTCCATAAAACAGTGCACAAACACTTTTTCCGCTTTTTGCTGCTTGGCCATCTCCAGCAGCGCAAACAAATGCTGTATGTGCGAGTGCACGCCGCCGTCGCTCAGCAATCCCGCAAAATGCAGTTGCCGAGTCCGCCCGCGCTCCATCGCCCGTTGAAACAGCGGCACGTTCTGCAATTGCTTGTTGGCGATCAGCAGGTCGATCCGGGTAATGTCCATGTGCACGATCCGCCCCGCGCCCATGTTCATGTGCCCCACTTCGCTGTTGCCCATCTGCCCTTCCGGCAAACCGACAAATGGCCCAGAAGTGTGAATCAACGTGTTGGGAAATTTCCGGATCAGCTCGTCGTATGCCGGCTTCCGCGCCAGCGCGATCGCATTGCCCTTGGCCTCCGCGCGGAATCCCCATCCATCAAGCACCGTCAGCACAATTGGTTTCGGTCGTTTTTTCATAGCGCGTCAGAATACATGGATTTATTGGACGAATCACTTTGTTTCCGTCACGATAGCCAAGGGTGTGTTCTATGGCCGACAAGAGCGATCCACGTCTCGCGTATGCCCGGCAGATTGGCGCCGTCGTCCTCGACTACGGCGAAGTCCTCTGCTCCCGCCCTTCCCCTGACGCTCTCGCCGGCATGGCGGGTATGTTCGGCATTGACGCGGAAAAGTTTCTGGCCATCTATCGTTCCTCGCGCAATCCTTACGATCGAGGCGATCTCACTGCAGATGCCTATTGGGCCGAGCTTGCGCGACGGGCGGGCGTCACTATCGATTCCCAGGACATTGAAAGACTCCGCCGATTGGATGTGCAGATGTGGAGCAACATCAATCAGGAAATGACAGAATGGCTCGCGCGCATCCACTCGGGTGGCTTTCGAACAGCCATTCTTTCCAACATGCAAACGGATATGGCGGCTCACGCCAGGAGAAAGTTCGATTGGCTGCGCTACATTGACCATCAGGTCTTCTCGTGTGAAGTGCGTTCCATCAAGCCCGACCCGGCCATCTATCAGCATGCTCTTGCCCAATTGGATGCTCCGCAGACCGAAGTGCTCTTTGTGGACGACCGAGAGGAAAATATTCAGGCCGCCCGGGCCCTGGGCATCTGCGGGATTCTCTTTGAATCCGTCGCGAAATTTAGAAAAGATTTGGAAGAACTTGGTTTCCCGATTCTCCCCGTATCCGGCTCCGCCGGTCAGCGCTCGCCGGAATGAGCATCGTCTCCTTTGGTCCAGTTAAGTCATTCATCGCCACGCGCATTGGGCAATCAGCGGTGAAATTTGCCGCGTCTATAATGGAACTATCGGCGGAGGTGCCCATGACTCTTCCCATCGATTGGGATCTCCTCGGTTTTCTCTGGACCACCGCAAAAGTGGTTCTCGGAAGCAAGCCCCAGTTGCGAAAGAATACGCGCCCCATCCCCCTCCGCTACCAAAGGGAAGTGGTCACCGACTCGTCCTTGTCCGAAGCACAGAAACAATATCTTGTGCCATTGGATGCGCAACTCGAAGCATTGAATTACCGCCCCATGTGCACCTACCGAGTTACGAATTACGGAGTGAATTTGATTCGCGAGTATTCCAATTTCGCCGACCCCGCTACCTGCACGCTAACCATCGTGGAGGTACAAACCAACGTCAAGGGCGTCAAGGGCTTGAAAAACAGCCACGTGGTCAATTTCACGACGCGCTTTTCAGGCGGAAAGTGGCTCACCACCCGCAACATGGAGCTCAAGACGGTAATGGACACGCCTGACTACCGCATCGTTCAGGAGTGCCCGCACGTCACGGATCTCGCGCAATTGAAGAAAAAGCATGAGGCACGCTCCGCTTCCATGGGAACTCCGGTTTCACCGCCGCGCGACGTCGCAAGTCTCTTTGCGGAAGGCCAGATAGACCGCGAGCGCTTTTCCGCTTATCAGGCGCAGCGCGGGATCCTGCGGCTGAATCCTCTGGGAGATGCGTACCTGGTCACGGACAAAGCTTTCAACCGCGGGATTCACAATTTCTTCAATCCCTTCGCGCAGCGCATCTCGCTTAGGAATGTTCTTTTCTCCGTGCTGATCGGCGCGCTGCTGCCGCTGTTCGGCATATTGAAGCTTGCGCCGGCAATTGCAGAGAGGCTCGGTCCATCCCCGGCCATAGGCATCAGCCCGTCCGCCGTGGTGATTGCGGCCTGTTACGCTTTGGCGGGAATCATTCTGGGTTTCGTCGGCGAGGCGCAATCCTACGTCTGGGTGATGCTCATCACGTATGTCCCCGCGCATGTGCTTGGCGGATCGACCCTGGGCTGGTTTCCCTACAGTACCTTGGCCTTCGGGATCAGTTATCTCGTCTGCCAGGCCGAGCGCAGGCGGCAGCTTGTTCTGCAATCGTAGAAACTTGAGGTCCTCGGGCCTGACTTGATTCGACGAGCCACGGAATCAAGCGGGGAATTCATGCAGAGCCGCGAGCAGCCGATCCACTTCTTCGGCGGTGTTGTAATGCACTAGCCCGACCCGCAAGACGCCGCCGTGCTGTTCCACTCCCAGACGCTCGGACAGGTTGAGCGCATAGAAGTTTCCGTCCCAGGTGAAAATCCCGCGGTCTCCCAGGAATGCCGCAATCTTCGTCGGATTGTGGCCGCTCAGCCGGAACGATAAAGTCGAGCAGCGCTCGTCAAATCGTTTTGCGTCAGTGATGCCGAAGATGCGCATCCCCGGAATCGCCTGCAATCCGGCGATCAGCCGCGTGTGCAGGCCGGTTTCATACTGATGCGTCGCGCGGTACGCGGCCTGCAACGCCTCGCGGCGGTTCTTTGCCGTCGAATCGCAGTGCCGGCCCAGTTCCGCAATATAATCGACTGCCGCGGCAATTCCTGCGATCAATTCCTGCACTTGCGTTCCCGTCTCCCAGCTTTCGGGAGAAACATCCGTCGCCGGCCGTACCTTGTACGGTTTGAATCTCTCCAGCTGTTCGCGCTTTCCGCACAGCGTTCCCATGTGCGGCCCGAAGAATTTGTACGGCGAGCATGCCAGAAAATCACAATCCAGCGCCCTCACGTCGATCAGCCCGTGCGGCGCGAAGTGCACTGCGTCAATGAACATCAGCGCCCCAGCCGCGTGTGCTAGCTTTGTAATCTCCGCGACGGGATTGATGGTCCCCACAATGTTGGAGGCATACCCGACGGCCACGAGCTTTGTCTTCGCCGTAATCTTCCTCCTCAAGTCATCCAGGTCCAGCGTGCAATCACTCTCGCGAATATCCACTTGCCGGATCACCACGCCTTTTTCTTCGAGCGCACGCCACGGCGCGACGTTGGCATCATGGTCCAGCGTCGTGATCACAATTTCATCGCCCGGTTTCATCTCGCGCCCGATCGCTCGCGCCAGCGCGAACGTGATCGTCGTCATGTTCTGCCCGAAGATCACCTCATTCGAATCACAGTTGAAAAAATCCGCCATCGCCGAACGCGCCGAACGAATTATTTCATCCGTTCGCCGGCTCGTGAGAAACGCGCCATACGTATTCGCGTTCGCGGTCAGGAAATAATTCTGCACCGCGTCCATCACCTGCTTTGGCACCTGCGTACCCGCAGGCCCATCCAAAAACGCCGCTGGCTGCCCGTTGACCTGCAATTTCAGCGAAGGAAACTGCTGCCTCACCCAGGTGATGTCGAATGCTTCATTCCCCGTCCCCTGCATTACTGGTGTGCTCATCTTTTTTGTGGGCCACCACAACGTGGCCGCATTCTCCGAGCCGCTAGTTTCTCATACGATTCGCCGCCGTTGTAGTGGCGCAGCATGCCGCGCCACTACAAGCGTGATTCCAACTGGGGCCAATTCTCTTGTGTTGAAGGCGCACGCAAGGTCCAAAATGGAAGCACATTTTTCGGTGACACGGCAGTCCGGAGTCCCCGCTCTCTACCGGGCGTGATAGCATGTTTGAAGTCGTTCCTCACTCATGCCGTTTTGGCGCCGGCTACAAATCAAATGAGCGACCACCAATCGGTCGGCTCCGCGCCACGTTTTTCAATGAGGTGAATCGTGCCAGAAATCACCCCGCCGACCGAGCGCACGCGCGTTTTGCGCGAATCGCATCGCGGCGTCTACGACCGCGCAGCCATCGACAAAATTCTCGACGAAGGATTCGTCTGCCACGTCGGTTTCTCTGTCGATGGCCAGCCCTTCGTGATACCCACGCTCTACGCGCGCGTCGGCGACGCGATTTATTTTCACGGCTCCGCTGCGAGCCGCATGCTGCGAAATGTTGGCGAAGGACTGTCCGTCTGCGTCACGGTGACTCTTACTGACGGATTCGTTCTGGCCCGTTCCGTCTTCAACCACTCCATGAACTACCGCTCCGTCGTCGCGCTCGGAATAGCCATTCTCGTTGACGCGGCGGAAGAAAAACTCGAAGCATTGCATGCCTTCACCGAAAAAATTCTTGCCGGCCGCTGGAATGATGCGCGCCCGCCCAACGAAAAAGAATTGAAAGCCACGAGCATTCTGCGCCTGCCGCTCACGGAAGTTTCGGCAAAAATAAGAGTCGGGCCCCCGGAGGACGACGCTCCGGATTACGCACTGCCGGTGTGGGCCGGCGTGATTCCAGTTTCCCTCACACCAGGCGCGCCGATCCGCGATGAGCGCTGCGATTCTGCGATTCCTACGCCCGCCTACGCGATGCAGTACAAGCGGTGAGTCATGGCTGACTTTACTTCCGCACCCATCAAACCTATCGCCACAATTGCCTCGTTTGAGGCGTTGGATATTCGCGTCGGCACTATAGAGCTCGTGGAAGATGTCCCGCATTCCGAAAAACTCGTGAAGCTGACGGTGAATTTTGGCAATCATTCACGGACGATTCTCGCCGGCATCAAGAAGGAGCGCGAAAATCCGCGCGAGATCGAGGGACGCCAAGCGCTCTTCGTGGTAAATGTGGAGCCGCGCAAAATAGCCGGCGTCATTTCCGAAGGCATGCTATTTGATATCGGGTACGCGGACGGCATCACACCGGTACTTTCTGTTCCGGAGCGACCCGTTCCGAACGGCACTCGCGCCGGCTAGACTCTACGCCGGTCCGTGTTCGAGAAAACTTCATTTCCCTCCTGAGAGCTTTTGAGCGGCGGAAGAGATGAGCGCGGCTTCATCCTGCAGCACGCGCGAAACGACAACGATTCCTTCGTCGGCTAGTTTCCACTTTTTGAGCTCAATGGCTTCGCGGACAGCGGGTACCGTCTTCACCCCATAGCCGGTGTAAAAACCTGGAGCATAAAGTTGGTGCTTGAACCACGGCCGGTTGGAAAGCCCTTCGGCGGTGGTCAGTTTACGCTCGCTCTCGATGAGCATTTTGTTGACTTCGGCGAGCGACGCGGAAGCCAGCGCCGCGCCACTGTTGGCGCTGGCTTGTTCCAGCGCCTTGCGATATTCGGCGGCGCTGCGAGTGAGCTCATCCACGGCATTCTCGAAGGGCGCGAAATTCAGGTGCGGCGGGACCGCTTCCGTGGAGGGCGGCACCAGAGGCCGCTTGGGGTCATTGGTGGCCTTGAAAACGCCTTCTTCGATTTCCTTGTTGCGTTCGCGAATGTCGTCCTGCATTTTTTGTGCAAGAGTTTTCAGCTCCTTCAAGTAGGTCTGCACGGTGTCCGCAAAATCGCCGAACTCGAAAGGAAGCAAATCCGCGTCCGCCAGGCGCATCATGGCCGTGCCGCCGGTCTGCGCCAGCGCGCGGCCGTACACGAAGTCTGTGTCGCTGAAGTGCGTGTACCAATAGAAGTCATCGTAAATGGAGTGGTAGATGCCGCCGCCATCTTCCCCGCCGAATCCGATATTGAGCGAAGCCACGCCATCGTGCTGGAGAAACGCGGTGTAGTCCGAACCGGAGCCAAGCGCGGGAATGCGCAGATCGGCGCGCTTGCGAATTTCTTCGCGCTGCTCCGGTGTCTTGGCATTGGAAATTTCCCGGAGTTGCTGGCGCTTCCACGCAGAAAGTTTTGTTTCCGGGTCGGATATTTCGCGCGCGATATCGTTGCTGAATTTTTCAAGCGTGTGCGACCCTTCGACGCCGAGATAACCGCGGCCATTGCCGTCGGAATTGATGTACGCGACGCCGTGCGCGCGCAATTCGCCATAGTGCTGCTCGGCCCATTCGGTCGAGCCCAGCAGTCCGGGCTCTTCTCCGTCCCACGCACAATAAATGATGGTGCGCTTGGGCTTCCAGCCGGACTTGACCAGCTCGCCGAGAGCCCGCGCTTCTTCCAGGATGGCAACCTGTCCCGAGATGGGATCCTCCGCGCCGTTCACCCACCCGTCGTGGTGGTTGCCGCGAATCACCCATTCATCCGGAAAAGTTGAACCCTGAATTTTTGCGATCACGTCGTACAGCGGTTTAATATCCCAGTTCGATTTCACTCTGAGGTGAACTTTTGCGGGGCCGGGCCCGACGTGATAGGTGATGCCGAGGGCGCCGCGCCATCCTTCCGGAGCCACTCGGCCGGTCAGCGCGGCAAGCAGCGGCTGCGCGTCGGCATAGGATATCGGCAACACAGGAATCTTGGTGATCGTAGGAGCTTCTTCCACTTTCAGCCGCTTGGCGTCTTTCGTGGCTCCAACACCCGGCGTGAGGGGATCACCAGGATAGAAGGGCATGTCCGCGACGCTGCCGCGCTGCACTCCATCCGGCGGGCGATAGGCCCCGGCAGGGAATGTCTCGCCCTGGACAAATCCGTCCTCATGGGGGTCGGAGTAAATCAGGCAGCCAATGGCGCCGTGTTCGGCTGCAACCTTGGGCTTGATACCGCGCCAGGAGTGGTAGTAGCGCGCGATGACGATCTTCCCTTGTACGGAAATACCCAAGCGCTCGAGCTCCTCGTAGTCCTCGGGGATTCCGTAGTTGACGTAGACGAGAGGAGCGGTCACGTCGCCGTCGATCGAGTAAGCGTTATAAGTGGGAAGCTGTTCGGATTGCTGGTTCGAGGTGGGATCCTGCGGAAGCGCCGGTTCCTGAAGTTTGGCGACAAACTTCAGGCCGCCTTCGACAAGCTCAACAACGCGTTCTTTGGGGGTCGGAAAGAGAACGTCAAACTGCTCGATGTGGGTATCGAGACCGAACTCCTTGAATTTTGCGGCGATCCATTCGGCGTTGTCCTTGTCAGCGGGTGAGCCGACGTGGTGCGGGCGCGCCGAGAGTTTTTGCATGTAAGCGCGGAGATTGTCCGGGCTGGGAATGGCGCGAAGCTTCTCTTCCCACTGGCGCTCGGTGCGGGAAGATTCGGCGGAGTAGCCGAAGAGAGGCTGCTCGTCGGCGGCGACGTGCTTGCCGACGGGAGCAAGCGAGATGCCCACAAAGAGAATGGATGCAATTGCGGCGGTGCGATTCATTTCCCCTCCCCAGAACGAAGGGGGGTATTCTGCCTGAAGACGGAGAGATTGGAAACGAGGGAATCCAAGTTAACCATAACACTCTGCCTGGCAACATTTTCAGGCGAGGATTTTGCACATGAGGATGTAATGGCAGGGAACTTTAGCAGGAACATCGGGAGAAAAGGGAGCGGCGCCGGTTTCGAGGTAGCCGAGGTGACGATAAAAAGAAGGAAGAGGCGTGCGCGCACTGACGACGCGAAGGTCGATGGCAACGCAGCCGGCCTGGCGAAAGAAATCCTCCGCAGCAGCCATTAACTTGCGGCCCAGGCCAGTACCCTGGCGCCGCGGTTCGACCCCGAGCAAACCCAAGTAGCCGCGATCGCCGCGAAGCTCGACGTAGACGCATCCGGTGAGTCCCGCGGCATCTTCCGCCAACAAGAATTTCCCTTTTTCCAAGTAGGCGCGGACGCCGTCGGGATTGATGCGGTCGCCGTCGATGAAGGGTTGCTCGACGCGGAACGCAGCGTTGATCAAACGGACGAGGGCTTCGACATCAGCGAGAACCGCGGTACGGAGGCGCAACCGGTTCGCTCGAGAAGTTGATTTTGCGGATTCCTTCATACCGGCAACTGCAGTTTAACCCGTTGCCGGACTCAGATTGCTTCCAATCGCGAATTGAAATGAACGTTATAAATCAACGAATGAGGAGCCCGGCGGAGCGGAAAAGAAGGTTCACTTTGGGCGCCACGGTCTCGGCGGCGGTCGTGGCTCGCGCTGGGGAAGCGCGGATGGCTTATATGGTAGTATGGGAGTATGGCCACACGAAAAATGACCTTCACTCTGCCGGAAGATCTGGCCGAGCAATTTGTGCGCCGGGTTCCCGCGCGAGAACGTTCTAAATATCTGGCTAACGCGCTCAACGAAAAACTCTCCGCGCGCGACCGGCATTTGGTGCAGGCGTGCCGAATCGCAAACAACGATCCGGAGGTTCGAGCCATTGAAAAAGAGTTCGACGCCATCACCGAGGAAGCCGACGAACCGTGGACCGCTTCCGCGCCGCGGCGAAGTTTGGTGGGTAAGACTCGATCCCACACTCGGCGCCGAAATTCGTAAGACGCGGCCCTGCCTGGTGCTGACGACGAACATCGTAAACCAGCATCGCCGGACCGTGGTCGTAATCCCTCTCTCAAGTTCTCCCGCCGGCAGTCCTCCGCTCTTGGTGGCGCTGACCTGTGAAGGCCGGACCGCCGTCGCTGTCGTGGACCAGATACGCGCGGTGACAAAGGAGCGTTTCCTCAGGAGAATCGAGAGCATCAGCGCGCAACAACTGAGCGCCGTAGAAGACGGACTGCGCGCGATCCTGGAATTATGATTGCGGTTCCCAGAAGTTCTTGACCGAGAGCCCCTCACTAGCTGAGCGCGGCTTTGCCATTGAAACGGGCCGCGGAGCCGAGTTCCTCTTCAATGCGGAGAAGCTGGTTGTACTTAGCAATGCGGTCGGTGCGGCTGGCGGAGCCGGTCTTGATCTGCCCGGCGGCAGTGGCGACGGCGAGATCGGCGATGAAGGTGTCCTCGGTTTCGCCGGAGCGGTGAGAAATGATGGAGTTGTAGCCGGCTTTGCGGGCCAGCTCGATAGCGTCGATGGTTTCCGTGACGCTGCCAATCTGGTTCAGCTTGATGAGAATGGCGTTGGCGATGCCTTCGTTGATGCCGCGGGAAAGACGCGCGGTGTTGGTGACGAAGAGGTCGTCGCCGACAAGCTGGATTTTCTCTTTGGATGACTTGCTGCCGATGCTTCGCGTCAGGGACTTCCAGCCCGCCCAATCGTCTTCCGCCAGGCCGTCTTCGATGGAAACGATGGGATATTTCTCCACCCAGCTAGTCCAATACGCGGCCATTTGCGGGGAAGTGTGCGTGGACTTGTCCGATTTCTTGAAAACGTAGTTGCCGCTGGACTTGTCGTAGAACTCGCTGGAGGCGGGGTCGAGCGCGATGCTCACTTGCTCGCCGGGCTTGTAGCCGGCCGCAGTGATGGCCTCGAGCACGATTTGGATGGCTTCTTCGTTCGATTTGCAGCTTGGAGCAAAACCGCCTTCGTCGCCGACGGCCGTTGAGTAGCCATGCTTCTTCAGCGCGGTTTTCAGCGCATGGAAGATTTCCACTCCCCAGCGCAAGGCTTCCGAAAAACTCGGCGCGCCCACGGGCATAACCATGAATTCCTGAAAGTCCACTGAGCTGTCGGCATGCGCGCCGCCGTTGAGAATGTTCATCATCGGGCAGGGGAGGAGATTCGCGGAAGGATCCGTGGAATAACGCGAAAGATATTTGTAGAGCGGCTGCTTGAGGGCAATGGAGGCGGCGCGCGCAGCGGCCATGGAGACGGCGAGAATGGCATTCGCACCCAGACGGGATTTGGTGGGGGTGCCGTCCAGCTCGATCATGCGCTTATCGAGGGCGCGCTGGTCGGCGGCGTCCAGACCGTTAATGGTTTTGGCAATTTCAGTGTTGGCATTTGCGACGGCCTTGAGCACGCCCTTGCCGAGATATTTCGATTTGTCACCGTCGCGGAGCTCGAGAGCTTCGTGCTCGCCGGTGGAAGCGCCGGAAGGGACGGCGGCACGGCCAAGCGCTCCGCCATCGAGGATCACATCGGCTTCGACCGTGGGATTGCCGCGGGAATCGATGACCTGGCGGGCGTGGACTCTGGCGATCTTGGTGGACATGGTTGTCTGTTCTCCTGAGTAGATGCGAATCGATGATTTTACAGAAGAATGCCACGGAGTCACAGCGGCACGGAGAAATGAATCAATTCTCGAGGAGAATGGCGGGACAGCCCGCTCTAAGCCGATTCGGGTTCTTCGATCAGGGATTCCTGGCGGACGACGATGACGATACCGGAATCGGTGACGTGAAAGCGGCGCTTGTCGGCTTCGAGGTCGTAGCCGATCTCGGTGCGCTCGGGAAGGCTGACGTGGCGGTCGATGATGGCGCGGCGGATGCGCGAGTGGCGGCCCACGTTCACGTGGTTGTAGATGATGGATTCTGAGACATCGCAGTAACTGTTGACGCGGACGTTGTTGCCGATGACGGATTTTTGAACGCGGCCGCCGGAGATGACGGAGCCTCCGGCGACGATGGAATCGAGAGCGACGCCCATACGCTCGGGATCGGCAAAGACAAACTTGGCTGGCGGATACTGGTGCTGCCAGGTACGGAGCGGCCAGTGCTCGTCATAAAGATTGAAGACTGGAGAGACGCTGACGAGGTCCATGTTGGCTTCGTAATAGGCGTCGAGAGTGCCGACGTCGCGCCAGTAGAGGGCGTCCTTGGCGTTTTCATCGACGAAGTTGTAGGCAAAGACGCGGTGCTTCGAAATGATGCGCGGAAGAATGTCCTTGCCAAAATCGTGGCTGGACTTGGGATCCTCGGAGTCCGCGAGAAGCATGGGAATCAGCAGGTGGGTGTTGAAGATGTAAATTCCCATCGAAGCATTGCAGTGGCCCGCGTGGTGCGGCGACTCTTTGGGGGCGGCCGGCTTTTCCTCGAAGCCGATGATGCGCCAATCCTTGTCGGTCTCAATCACACCGAACTGTTTCGCGGCCTGGGGGGCGGGTATTTCGATGGTTGCGACGGTGACCTCGGCGCCGGAGTCGCCGTGCTGCTTGAGCATGCGGCTGTAGTTCATCTTGTAGATGTGATCGCCGGAGAGGATGAAGACGAATTTCGAGCGCTCGCTGCCGATGGAGTAGATGTTCTGATAGACGGCGTCGGCGGTGCCTTGATACCACTGCTGCGAGACGCGCATCTGCGGCGGGAGGACCTCGATGTAATCGCCGAGGCCGGCGAGGGGCGACCAGCTGGCGCGGATGTGACGGTTCAAGCTGAGGGCCTTGTACTGGGTGAGGATGAAAACGCGGCGGAGATTCGAATTGATGCAGTTCGAGAGGGTGATGTCGATGATGCGGTAGAGAGCGCCGAAAGGAACAGCAGGCTTGGCGCGGTCGCGAGTGAGCGGCCAGAGGCGTTCACCCTGGCCCCCGGCAAGGAGTACTACGATGGCATCCCGCATATCGGACATTGGTTGCCCCCGCGGCGCGGATGGAGAAGCGGCCCATTCTAACAATAGTTGAAGGGAAAAAGACAAGCGCGGCTGGTTCGAAGCCCGTGAGGAGGACGGGTGCGCGAAGAGGGCTGGTGGAGGAGCATTCCGGTCCAAGTTCATGGAAATGCCCATTGTTTATTCTTGCGTTAAGAGAGTGCCAGGATGGTTATTAGATAGGTTCAGTACCACGGTAGGCGGTTAGAAAATGCAAAGATTCCTTGACTTGCATAGCAGGAATTGATTAGAAGATGCCAGCTACCTTTCTGGGTGCACCTGCGAAGCAGACAATACATGCGATAATCAGTACCAGGGGCGGCGCCCGCAGCAGTACACAGCCGGCCGCAGGTTGGCCGGCGAGAGGCGCCGCAAGATACCAATCCGAACCGGATTGGGGGTGAATTAAAAAAGTGGCTGAAGTCACCATCCAAGAGAGTGAATCCCTGGAAAATGCCCTGCGGCGTTTCAAGCGCAAGGTGCAACAGGAAGACATCATCAAGGAAATCAAGAAGCATAGCTTCTACATGAAACCCGGCGAGAAGCGCCGGGCAAAGGAAGCGCTTTCGCGGAAGCGACTGCGCAAGAAGCAGCGGCGGGAAGCGGATTAAAAATTGGGGCGGTCCCGGCAATGCCGGGGTCGCCCTTCCGTTTTCCTCGCGGCTCGGCGCGGCACTTCCGAGAATCAGGCCCCCGTAAAGCAGGGAAGTTTTGGGATCGTGTTTCAGCTTCGTGCCCGCAGGCCCAAGGGATCCGCGCCCGGCGTCCCCGGATACTGGTCTCCTCAAGCATCTAGGCTCTCAGGTACAAAGTCCGCCCAAGCTCCTGCCCGGAACGGGGCCAGGGGAGAGCGGCTCATGGAATATCACGATAGAGTGCTGAAGTGTTCGGAGTGCAGTGCCGAGTTTGTCTTCACGGCCGGCGAGCAGATGTTTTTTGCCGACAAGGGCTTCAAAAACGAACCGAAGCGCTGCAAGAACTGCAAAGCAAAGCGGGCCGAGGGCGGAGGAGGAGGAGGGGGAGGGGGAGGGCACGCCTCGCCAATGCGCTCGGAAACGAAGACGAATTGCTCGCAATGCGGGAAAGAAACGACGGTTCCCTTCCGGCCAACGCAGGGGCGGCCGGTCTTCTGCCGCGAATGCTTCCAGCAACGCAGAGCCATGGGAGCGGCATAGAACCCAAGAGTTTTCAGGCCAAGCGGTGAAGTAAGGAAAGACCCTGCCCAATATGACTCCGGTGGGACAGACGTTCCTGTCTGTCCTTTTTTGTTTGAAACTAACTGCGTGCTTTCAGGTACGCCGCATGGGTGTAATTTTCGGCACGCCGCGGTATGATACGAGGTTCAAAGTCCCCAGCAAGACCAAGCGACCCGGAGGGCCACTCCATGGCTCACCGCTTCACCATCGGCGTCGAAGAAGAATTCCAGATCATTGATCCCGCGACATGCGAGCTGCGTTCGCACGTCAGCCAGCTCGTCTCCGCGGCTTCCCCGGACATCGCGGAGCAGGTGAAGCATGAGTTGCACCAGTCCATCGTCGAAACCGGCACGCGCATCTGCGAAAACGTCAGCGAGCTGCGCATCGAAATGCATCGCACACGTGGCGAGCTCGTCGCGGCGGCGGAACGCGCAGGACTCCAGGTTGCCGCGGCAGGCACGCATCCGTTTTCGAGCTGGATCGACCAGGTCATCTCTCCCGGGGAACGCTATCAGCACATCGTCGAAGAGATGGGCCAGCTGGCGCGATCGCTGCTCATCTTCGGCATGCACGTTCACGTGGCCATGCCGGACAAACAGACGACCATCGACATGATGAACGGCGTGCGCTACTTCCTGCCGCATTTGCTGGCGCTTTCAACCAGTTCGCCGTTCTGGATGGGAAGGAACACGGGATTGAAGTCCTTTCGCACGACGGTGTTTCGCAGGTTCCCGCGGACTGGTGTGCCGGAGCAATTCGAATCGTGGAGCGCGTACGAAAATTTCGTGAATCTTCTTGTGAAGCTGAATTGTATCGACAACGGCAAAAAGATCTGGTGGGACGTGCGCCCGCACCCTATGTTCGGCACATTGGAATTCCGCATGTTTGACGTCTCGACGAGAGTCGAAGAGGCCGTGGCCATCGCCGCGCTCACCCAGGCAATCATCGTGAAGCTGCATCGCCTCAACCAGCGCAATCTGAGCTGGCGGCTGTACGGGCGCGCGCTCATCGAAGAGAACAAATGGCGCGCGGCGCGATACGGAATTGAGGGAAAACTGATCGACTTTGGTAAGGAAACCGAAGTGCCCATGCGCCAGCTGGTTCCAGAATTGCTGGAATTGGTGGATGACGTCGTTGATGACCTCGGCAGCCGCAGCGCGGTCGAGTACGTTCACACGATCATGAACGAAGGCACCAGCGCGGACCGGCAGTTGCGCGTGTACCAGGAGACGGGCGACTTGAAAGCGGTGGTCCGGCACCTTGTTGCCGAAACGCGCGGACGCGTCACTGAGCCGCGCACTTCCTCAGCACGCGCTGTGAATTGACGGCGATCGCAAGCGAAGCAGTTCCACAGGACCCTGACAGGAGCATGGAAATGAAAACAGTTGGCCTTCTCTGCGGGCGGGAATACAGCTTTCCTCCGGCCTTTATCGAACGCGTCAAGAAGCTCGGCGCAAGGGACGGAGTGACCGCGGAATTTGTGAAGCTGGGCGGCACGCGAATGGGCGAGCCCGCACGATACAGCGTCATCGTCGACCGCATCTCGCATGAAGTCGAGTATTACCGCGGTTACCTGAAGCACGCCGTCCTTCAGGGGAGCTACGTCATCAACAATCCATTCTGGTGGACCGCCGACGATAAGTTTTTCAACTACTCCGTGGCATCAAAGATGGGAATCGCCATCCCCAAGACCGTACTCCTCCCGCAGAAGGGTTATCCCAGCGACGTGGATATCACCGGCGAATCGCTCCACAATCTGGAATATCCCGTGGACTGGGACGGGCTGCTCGATTATGTCGGACGGCCTGCCATCTTGAAGCCTTTTTCGGGTGGGGGCTGGAAGCACGTCTACAAAGTGAACAACAAAGAGGAGCTCCTCGCGGCCTACGACAAGACTTCGCCGTACTCCATGACCCTCCAGGAATTCATCGATTTCACTCAGTATGTGCGCTGTTTCACATTCGGCAAGACGGACATTGTCCCCGTTCACTATGATCCCAAGGAACGCAAATACCTGGTCGACCACCAATACCTGACTCCGGAGCTCGGCGCGCGTGTCGTGAAAGATGCGCAGACCATCAACCAGGCGCTGGGCTACGAAATGAATACCATCGAGTTCGCCGTCAAAGACGGCGTGCCCTACGCCATCGACTTCCTGAATCCCGCGCCGGATTTCGAACGCGATCGCATCACGGAATTTTATTTCGAGCACGTGGTGGAAAAAATGGCGCGCCTGGTGATCGACCGCGCGCTGCACGGCAAGGCTTCGAACGCCTGGCCACGTTGGGAAGAGATGCTCGGCATCGGAGCAGCCGCGGGATTCACGGGAGCGCCAAAAAGCGCCTCCGCCGGACAGCGGTCAGCGGCCGCCCCGGCTGCAGGATCCGCGCAGGGATCGTGATGAAATGACGAGCGCTCCCACACCTTCGGTTTTTCCGCCTTCGCCCGCAGAGGAGTGGCACGCTATTTTGAAAGCCTCGCTTCTGCATGTGCCCGCGCTACCGGAAGAATTGTTCAAGCGCATGCGCAAAGCGCGACTTACCTTTGGCGATCGCGTTCACTGCCCTTTCCTGCGTCCGTTTTTTCTTTCTCCCGAAGACGAGGAACGGGTGAGAATCGTCGCGGAAACCATCGCGGATCTCGGCGAACGCATCACCAGCGCCGCGCTCGACAACAATCATCTCTTTGCACAATTTCATCTGCGAGAGGAAGAGGAACGTCTCGTTCGAATTCCCGCGAGATCTGGACGGGCATGCACGGCCTCCCGGCTGGATGCGTTTTTGCTTCCGGACTCGCTGAAGTTTGCGGAATACAACGGCGAATCGCCAGCGGGTGCAGGCTACGCGGAAACGCTTGCTGAAATCTTTCGCGAACTCCCCGTGATGGATAAATTCGCACAGATGTATGAAGTTCACAGTTACCCTCTCAGCGCCAAGCTCCTGGATGCCTTGGTGATGAGCTATCTGGACTGGGGAGGGTCGTCCAAGAAGCCACAGATTGCTATTGTGGACTGGAAAGACGTGCCAACCGTTAGCGAGTTCGAAATCCTCAAGGAACGCTTCGAGAGAATGGGCATCCCGACGCTCATTGCCGATCCGCGCGAGCTCGAGTGGGATGGGAAATCGCTCACAGCGCAGGACAAAAAGATCGATCTGGTTTACCGCCGCGTGCTTATCAACGACATCGTGGCTAAGCCTGCCGAGTGTTCCGCGCTGGTCAAAGCCTACTCGGCGAACGCCGTGTGCGTGGCGAATAACTTCCGCTGTAAGATTCCGCACGTGAAGGCGTTTTTCGCCGTGCTGACCGGCGAACAAAACGACGCGCTCTTCTCCCACGGCGAGGGCGAACTGATTCGAAAGCATATTCCTTGGACGCGAGTTGTCGCGGACGTCCAGACGGCGCACTATGGCCAGCCCATCGAATTGCTTGCCTTCGTTCGTAAAGAGCGCGAAAACATGGTCCTTAAGCCCAGCGATGAATATGGCGGCTCCGGCGTGACCCTCGGCTGGGAAACCAGTGAAGCCGCCTGGGACGCGGCGATCGAGCTTGCTCTTACGGCGAAAAACGGCGTGTGGATCGCCCAGGAACGCATCCCCATCCGGCGCGAAATCTTCCCTTACATGGCTCAGACCGGCAAAGTCGATTACCGCGACATGCTGGTGGATTTCGCCCCATACCTGTTCCGCGGAAAACTCTGTGGCTTTCTCACCCGCCTCAGCGGCACCGGCCTCGCCAATGTGACCAGCGGCGGCGGCCAGGTTCCGGCGTTTCGCGTCTCCCCGCGGAGCTCGGCGGCCAATAAATCGGGAAGAATCACGGCCTGAGACTAACTCGCTATGCTGGCACTTCGTCCAAAGAACTTCGCCAGGCCGCATGGCCAGTTGTTACGAAGAACCACCGAAACGCTTGTGCTAGAAAATCTGCGCAATTCAAGTAGAATTAATTGGATGAAGTTTGGTACCCCGCAACCGGAATTGATGCCCGGCGCGCGCAACGCCGTAGAAACATGCCTTGGTGTGCGCCCCGGCGAACACGTGGCGCTGATCGCCGATGAAGCCAGCCGCGCTGTGGCCGCGAGCATCGCCGCAGCCCTGGACGACCGTAGTGCCCCTTATACGGGATTGCTTCTGGAAGAGTTTGGGCCGCGCCCGATGAAGGCTGCACCCGCGGATGTGCTGGAGGCCTTGGAAACCGCGGATGTCGGCGTGATGTGCATGACGCCGCAGCCGGGCGAACTGGGTGCGCGCATGGCCATCGTAAGATTGGTCGAGCGTCGGCAGGTTCGTTACGCGCACATGATTGGCGTGACGCCAGAGATCATGCAGCAGGGCATGCGCGCGGACTACCTCATGGTGGACCGCCTCAGCGACAGCTTGCGTGAGCGCATGCTTCGCGCCGAAACGCTCACCGTAAAGACCGAAGCGGGCACCAAGATCGGTGCGCATTTCGACCGCGGCCTCGACTGGGTGAAGACCAGCGGGCTCATCAGCCCGCGCTACTGGTCGAACCTTCCGGCCGGTGAAGTTTTCACCACTCCGGCAACGGTGGACGGCTCCTTCGTCTGCGACGCCACCGCCGGCGACCACTTCAACGGAAAATACGGTGACCTGCAGGCCACGCCGCTGACGTTGGAGATCAAGGGCGCGCGGCTCGTCGGCGTCACCTGTGCCCGCAAGGATTTGGAGCAGGAATTCTGGGACTATTGCCACACGGATGAAAACAGCGACCGGGTCGGCGAACTCGCTTTCGGCACCAACCTGGGCCTATCCGAGATGATCGGTGTTCTGCTTCAGGATGAAAAATTCCCCGGTGTCCACATCGCCTTCGGCGATCCCTACGGCAGCCAGACTCACGCCGACTGGAAATCTAAAACCCACGTCGACGTGCTCACCCGCAAGTGCGACGTCTGGATTGACGATGACCAGGTCATCGAAAAAGGCCACTACCAGCTCGAACACCTCGGCCTCGCCTGAAGACGTTCTTTCAAGTCCCCCCGAAAATCGAACTCAGAAAAGCTGCGAGACGTATTCGCGCATCTGGTGCTTCCAATACGGCCAGTCGTGGCCGCCCTGCGGGCCCCAGTTGTCGAGCGAGTGGCGGATCCCCTTGCTGGAGAGAACTTCAGAGAGGCGGTAGGTGGGCCCGCTGTTCTCCCAGGCACCCGTACCGGTGCTGATGTGAATGTCGCAACTGGCGATTTGTTGATAGAACCACGGATCGCTGGCGTTCGAGAGGTAATCGACGGGATTGTTGAAATAGAAATTGTCGTCGTACATCCCGTCCATGAAGTTCCGCACATCGTAGACCCCGGACATCGCGAAGCATCGCTTGATAACGTCGGGATGCTTGAAGAGGCTGTTCGCGGCGTGGTACGCGCCGAAAGACGCGCCCATCGTTGAGATCGCAATGCCCTGTGACTGGCAATTGTTCCAGATGAAGGGCACCACCTCTTCGCGCAAGTAGGAATCAAAAACGGCCTGGACGTAGCTGCGGTGAAACGGGTGCGCGCTCTTGTTGTAAAAACTTTGCCCGTTGATCGAATTCACGGTGAAGAATTTGATTCTTCCGGCGTCGATGAAATCCGCGAGCGCGCCAACCATGCTTTGGCCCTCGAGCTCCCACTCATCGCCGGCGCTGGTCGGGAAACCCAGGAGCGGCGGACCCCAGTGACCGAAGACCGCGACGCCCAGCTCCATGCCGAGCCGGTGAGAGTACCAGCGGTGATATTCACGTTTCATCGATTGCCTCTTGGCTGTTGCGGGGAAAAGAGAGTATGCCAGCGGAGCGGTTTTCGGGCAATCGGTTTGCCCGCAGAGAGAAACGTTTTGAGAGGCTCCGCGTATATAATTTGTGATATCTAAATGTCAGCATGGGAGGCTTCCTGCTGGCTGGAACGGACTCGGGCGATGCCTGCACCGTCTTGCAATATGAGAAGATGTTCGGGAATGCCGGGTTCGTGAATACGACGCAGTATTCGGTTCCGGACTCGCCGTGGCAGCTGCTTCTCTAGGGAGAAATAGGAAACTCTCGTGAAGAAAAAAAACAAACGCATCACGAAAAAGAAAAGCAAAGCGGGAAATCACGACCAGGCGTTGCGCGAACACCTCGTCTCTCTCTTGAAAGGCGGCGGGGCGCACGTACACTTCATGGACGCCATCGATGGTTTTCCCGAAGCGAAGCGAGGAGCGTTCGTCGAAGGCTTGCGGCATACGGTATGGCAGTTGATGGAGCACGTAAGAATCGCGCAGCGGGACATTCTGGAATTCAGCCGCAACCCCAAGCACGTCTCGCCTGGATTTCCTGAGGGCTACTGGCCGAAGACGCCCGTGCCGCCGGATGAAGCTGCGTGGAAAGAGAGCGTGCAAGCGTTCCAGCACGATCTCCAGGAAATGATCAAGCTGGTGAAAAACCCGAAAACTGATTTGTGCGCGGCGATTCCGCGTGGGGACGGCCAGACGGTTCTGCGCGAAGCGCTCCTGCTGGCCGATCACAACGCCTATCATCTGGGCCAGTTGATCGATTTGCGGCGTGCGCTGGGCACCTGGCCGGAATCTTAAGCACTCCTGAATCGCGGATAAGACCGGAAAAACGGGAATTTACCTCAGTAGGGCGTCTTGTTTGTCTGTTGTTTCCAGGCCGAAAAAATGGCGAGAGCATCGTCGCGGAGAAGCTGGGTCATCGGAATGCGCCGCCCGGCGGGTGCGATCTTCAGCTCTTCATAGATGAAAGCATCGTCGAATCCGGCGCCTGCGGCGTCGGCGGCGGTTGCGGCGTAGAAAATTCGCGCGGGGCGCGCCCAGTAAATCGCGCCGAGGCACATGGGGCAGGGCTCGCACGTCGTATAAAGATCGCAGCCGCGGAGTTGAAAATCAGCGAGAGCGCGGCAGGCTTCGCGAATGGCCACGACTTCCGCATGCGCGGTTGGATCGTTGGTAAGGGTGACTCGGTTCGTGCCTTCGGCAATGATGCGGTCTTCTTTGACGATCACGGCAGCGAAAGGCCCGCCGTTGCCTGAGCGGACATTTTCCAGCGCCAGCGCGATGGCGCGCTTCATGAACTCTGGGGACATAACTTGTTGCTCTGCCGTGCTTCAGATTGTACCGTCCGGCCGAAAATCGCAACGCGGCATTTCTTCGATGGGCGGAATCACTTAACTCCCGGGCCAGCGGCTCGGCATGCTTCGCGGCCGCCAGGCTTGCAAGAAAACGGATTGGCGGTAGGATGGAGCATTGCAGTACACGGTTTTGCAACTATTTTCGGTCAGTAGCGGAGCGAGGGCGCATGATTCATATCGACAAGATCTCCAATCGCGATCGTGAAATTCTGAGCGGTCGGCGCGGATTCCTCAAAGGCATGCTCGGAGCGGGAGCGTTTGTTCTGAGCGTTCGGCTGCTGCCGGAGCAGATGTTTGCTGTATCTGCAAATGCCGGCCCCTCGGATGCCATGACCACAGCGCCGCTGCGGCCGAACGTGTACCTGGCCATCGACACAGATGGAACCACATACATCATCGCGCACCGCTCAGAGATGGGGAGCGGGAGCCGCACCGCGCTACCGCGCATCGTGGCGGATGAACTGGATGCGGATTGGGCGCGCGTGAAGCTCGTGCAGGCAACGGGTGATGAAAAGTACGGCGATCAGGATACCGACGGGTCGCATTCGGTGCGAAGTTTCTTCGACGTTTTGCGGGAGTCCGGCGCAACCGCGCGGCTGATGCTGGTAAGGGCGGCGGCGGCGCAGTGGGGCGTGCCGGCAACAGAATGCTCCACGAATTTGCATACGGTGGTGCACAAAGCCTCTGGAAAAAAACTGGGCTACGGAGAGGTCGCGGCGGCAGCGGCGAAATTAGACGTTCCGAAAAAGGAAGATGTAAAGCTCAAGCCGCGAAGCGAGTGGCGCTATATCGGAAAAGGCACGGCAAGCTACGACCTCAAGGACATGTGCACCGGCAAAGCGGCGTACGGGCAGGATACGCACATGGAAGGGATGCTGTATGCGAGCGTGGCGCATCCGCCGGTTTTTGGCAGCAGTGTGAAATCGGTCGATGACAAGGCCGCGCTAACCGTCGTGGGCGTGAAGCAGACGCAATCAATCGACGCCTTCAAGCCACCTATCGGCTTTCAGGCACTCGGGGGCGTGGCCGTGCTAGCGGCCAACACCTGGGCGGCGATGCAGGGACGGAAAAAGTTGAAGATCGAGTGGGAAAAGAGTCCGCACAGCGCTTGGAGCTCGGACGCTTATAAGAAAGAGTTGCAAGAGACGGCCCGCAAGCCGGGGAAGGTGGTGCGCGAGAACGGCAATGTGGACGAGGCTTTCGCGAAGGGCGGAAAAATCGTCGAGGCGGAGTACTACGCCCCTTTGCTGGCGCACGCCTCGATGGAGCCACCGGCCGCGCTGGCGGTTTACCGCGACGGGAAAGTGGAGGCATGGGCGGCGACGCAGAATCCGCAGGGTGCGCGGGATGCGATCGCGCAGGCCGTAGGATTGAAGAAGGAAGATGTGACCGTTCATGTGACGCTGCTGGGCGGCGGATTCGGCCGGAAGTCGTTTCCGGATTTTGCGGTGGAAGCAGCGGTGCTCTCGAAAAAAGCGGGAAAGCCCGTGAAAGTGGTCTGGAGCCGCGAAGACGACATCAAGTTCGACGTGTACCACTCTGTGGCGGCGATGTACATGAAGGCCGCGCTGGGAGCCGATGGAACACCTACGGCGTGGCTCCAGCGAACTGTGTTTCCACCGATTGGTTCCACGTTTAATGCCAGCGAAAATTATTCCGATCCGGGAGAACTGGGGCTGGGCTTCACGGATGTGCCTTTCGCCGTGGCCAACCTGCGCGCGGAGAACGGACCGGCGACCACTCATATGCGGATCGGCTGGTTCCGCTCTGTGGCCAACATCTATCATGCTTTCGGAATTCATTCGTTTGCGGATGAACTGGCGCATGCGGCCGGGAGAGATCCGCTGGAATACTTGTTGCAATTGCTCGGACCGGACCGCGTCGTGCCGAGAACGGAGCTTCCAAAGGATTTTCCGAATTACGGCGCAGAATATGAGCAGTATCCGATCGATACCTCGAGATTTCGGCGAGTGCTGACGCTGGCTGCGGAAAAGGCGGGCTGGGGAAAGCAGAAGCCGGGCAACGGCTACGGAATTGGTGTGGCAATGCATCGCAGCTTCCTGACGTACGTGGCGACGGTGGTGCAGGTGCAAGTGGATGATGCGGGCCAGGCGCACGTCAAACGCGTGGATACGGCCTTGGATGCGGGTACCGTCGTAAACCCTGAGATGGTGAAACAGCAGTTTGAGGGCGCGGCAGTAATGGGGACAAGCCTTTCCTTCTACGGAGAGATCACGGCGACCAACGGCGTGATCGACCAATCCAATTTCGATACCTTCCAGATGGCGCGGATGAACAATGCCCCGAAGGAAACAAACGTCTATATCGTGCCGAGCGATGCGCCACCGGCGGGGATTGGCGAACCCGGGCTGCCGCCGTTTGCGCCCGCGCTATGCAACGCGATTTTTGCTGCGACCGGGAAGCGCATCCGGGAATTGCCTCTGACTAAGGCAGGCCTCGCCTAGAATCTTGCTCGAAAGATCCGTTCTATTGCAGCGGTGGTTCAAGCGAGTTTTTCGGGACCGGCTAAGCATCTCGGGAAGAGCCAGGAGCGGTGGTCGTACTTGCACGCACAACCAAACTCGGCTCCACGATGATTTCTTTTGGATAAGGCGCATTCGGTGGCGCGGTGATGCGCTGAAGCAGCGTCTCTGCCGCGATTACGCCCATTTCACGCAAAGGCTGCCGAACGGTCGTCAGCGCCGGATTTTGAAAAGCGGCACTCTGAATGTCGTCAAAGCCAACAACGGACACATCCTCGGGAACGCGGCGGCCGGCTTCACGCAGCGCTTGGACGGCGCCGATCGCTGAAATATCATTGAACGCAAAGAGACCCGTGAAAGGTTCTCCCGAGGCGAGAAGTTTTTTCGTAACTTGATATCCAAGCTCCGGTGAAGAGGATTCGCCTTCAAGTTGGACTACCAGGCATTCTTTGATCTGAATGCCAAGCGCTTCCGCTGCCTCCCGGACGGAGTCCCAGCGTACGGCAGTATCGGAGCTGAATTCCTGCCCCTTGATGAAGGCCATTTCGCGATGTCCAAGCTTTGTCAGGTGCTCGAGCGCGAGCGCGGCGGCCCGGGAGTGATTGAGAACGATGTTTGTCACCCCGGGGACATCGCGGTGGCCTGAGACCGCTACGAGCGGGACCTGGACACCCTCAGTAAAGGCGGTATCGACTGCTATCAGACCTTCCACTGCCCGCTGCTGCAGCAGGAGCGGATATTCCTCGATGAGCTCGCTGCGGTGGCGGTGGCTCACGACAAAGTAGAAGTAGCCCTCCTCGAGCAGATGATCCTCTATTCCTGACATGACCAGGGCCGCATACCCTTCGCTAATTTCCGGCACAACTACGCCAATGGTGTAGCTTCGCTGCTGACGAAGTGACCTTGCAAGCTGATTCGGTCTGTAATTCAGTTCCCTGGCAGCCTGGCGGATCAAGTCCTGGGTGCGCTGGGGAATGGATTTTGCAGCCGGAGACCGGTTGATGACCAGAGAGACAGCTGCCTGCGAAAGCCCCAGGTGTTCGGCGAGCGACCGCAAACTGACGCTTTGCCTGGCTGGTTTTCGCACGTGAGAGGCGGGTCCTGATTTGGGGCGCGGCATAGCGGGTGTCTGGTCCGGTAGTTTGGCACATCAAACCGCAGCCGGACAAGCCCTACAATCGGCTTGAAAACCGTCATGAAGCGGTATGCTATGGCCTTGAAGTATGCGCTAAATCGGTTTAGTATGCTATTTTCAAAACCGGGACGGGAGCCCCAAGTTCGTCCCGAATTCCTTTTGCGTGTCGGCGCCAGGTCTGGAGTTTCAGGATTTTCGATGCTTGTCTGCGTCTGCATCCGAATCTTGCGCACCTGACCAATGCCTAAATCGAGCTGGCTGATGGCCTGCTCGGGACATTCGAACGTGGTTGGTTCCGGGATCCAGTCGAAACACGGGAGTGTTTCAAACGTGACTTCGCTGTTGCATCGTTCCTCAATTGTGGCGCTCGTCTTGATGTTCAGCCAACCGGCGCTGGCGCAAACGAAAACTTCTCCTTTCGTCGCGAGAGAGACGCATGTCCGTGCCGGTTTATCCGGCCCAAGTTCCGAAAAAAAAGTGGAAGCGCTTCTTCGAAAAATGACGCTCGAGGAAAAAGTGGGGCAGTTAGTCCAATACTCCGCCGGACAGCCGACAGGTCCTGGCACCGGGCGCACGGATTATGAGGACATGATCCGGAAGGGGGAGGTCGGGGCGCTGTTCAACATTATTACGGCGCGCGAAGTAAATGTCTTCCAACGCATCGCCGTCGAGCAATCCCGATTGCACATTCCTCTTCTGTTTGGCCTCGACGTAATTCACGGCTTTCGAACGGAGTTTCCGATTCCGTTGGGCCTCGCCTCCAGCTGGGATCCGGAATTGATAGAACAAACGGCGCGGATTGCGGCGCGTGAAACTTCCGCGAGTGGAATCCGCTGGACATTTTCCCCGATGGTGGATATCGCAAGAGATGCGCGCTGGGGAAGGATGGCCGAAGGATCCGGTGAAGACCCCTATCTTGGGGCGGTCCTGGCCCGTGCCTATGTGCGCGGCTATCAGGGCGAGCGGCTGGATGCGGCTGATAGTATCGCGGCGTGCCCGAAGCACTATGTTGGCTACGGGGCTGCGGAAGGCGGCCGTGATTACAATACGGTGGAGCTTTCCGAACACACTTTGCGGCAATTTTATTTGCCGCCATTTCGCGCCGCGGTCGATGCGGGAGCTGCGACGCTCATGAGCGCGTTTAATTCGCTGAATGGTGTACCCGCCTCCGCGAATCCTTTCACGCTGAAACAAATTTTGCGCAAGGAATGGGGATTCCAGGGGCTGGTGGATAGCGATTGGACTTCTGTCGCCGAACTCGTCGCACACGGAATCGCCAATGATGGAGCGACAGCCGCACGCAAAGCCTTTCTCGGCGGCGTTGATATGGATATGGCCAGCAGTCTTTACCACGAAAATCTGGCTCAACTGGTGCGCTCCCGGGAGGTTCCAGAGACCGCCGTGGACGAGGCCGTCCGGCGCGTGCTGCGTGTGAAATTCGGGCTGGGTCTGTTCGAACATCCCTATGCGGACGAGACGCTCGAAGCGGACGCGATGGTTCAGCCGGAGAGTCTCGCCTTAGCGCGCACAGCTGCCGAAAGATCCTTCGTGCTACTGAAAAATGCGAACTTCCCGGGGGAGGCACCGGTCTTGCCGCTCTCGGCCGACGCGAAAACCATTGCGCTGATCGGCCCGCTGGCTGACGATCCCCGCGACATGCTGGGTTGCTGGTCCGGGCAAGGGCGGCCCGAAGACGTCATCACTCTGCGTTCTGCGCTCACGCAAAAACTTGGGGCGGAACGCGTTCGTTACGCAAAAGGGACCGAGATCATCGGCGGATCAGCTGAGCAAATAGCAGAGGCTGTCAAAGCTGCGGAGCAATCCGATGTCGTGATTCTTGCATTAGGAGAAAGCGCTCCAGAAATGACCGGTGAAGCGGCGTCGCGTGCGTATCTCGGTCTGCCGGGACGGCAACAGCAACTCCTGGAACAAATCGCCGCAACCGGGAAGCCTGTCGTTCTGGTGATGTTCAGCGGGCGTCCGCTGACACTTCCATGGGCGTTTGAACGAGTGCCCGCGGTTTTGGCTGCGTGGTTTCCGGGCGTGCAAGCCGGGCCCGCCCTCGTGCGCACCCTTTTTGGCGAGGCGAATCCAGTCGGGAAGCTGGTGGTGAGCTGGCCGAGGAGCGTCGGGCAAGAACCTTTGTATTACGATGCGCTGAGTACGGGTCGCCCTGCAGGTCAAATCGACCTGACGCGTCCCCCGAAGAATGGAGACGAGAAATTCGTCTCGCGTTACATCGACGAGCAGAACAGCCCGCAGTTCCCGTTCGGGTACGGGCTGTCCTATACCAGCTACCGCTACGGGGATCTCAAGCTGGAGAGGACGCAACTGAGTGCGAAGGCACTGAATGAGCAACTTCAAGCGAGCGAGCGATCCGCGGGGACCGTGGTGAGCGTCACCGCCGAGATTACGAACACCGGAGCACGAGCAGGGGAGGAAACCGTCCAACTCTACCTGCGGTTAATAGGAACTAGCATCGCGCTGCCGGTCAAAGCACTGAGCGGTTTCCAGCGCATTGCGCTCGCTCCCGGTGAATCCCAGAAAGTGACGTTTCCGCTCGGACCCGAGGCTTTCGCTTTCTGGAACGATCAAAACAAATTCGCGGCCGAGCCCGCGCGTGTCACGCTGTGGGTAGGTCCGGACTCGAGTCACGGCTCCGAAGCAACACTCCAAATCACGAAATAGGCAAGGACCCGCAAATGATTGGCGAGCGCTCCCTTTCCCGAAGAGAAGTCCTGAGGATTTGCGGAATCGGTTTGCTCGCCTCGCCGCTTGCAACGCTGGCTGGTTGTGGGAAGCGAGCGCCGCAGTCCTTCGTGGAACCGGCAGGCGCGCCCTACGAAGGAACGGACGAGCAACTCCTGGACGAAATTGAGCGCGCGACTTTCCATTTCTTCTGGGACGAAGCAAGCCAAAAAACCGGACAGGTGAAGGATCGCGCGCTGGCCAATGGCAACGATTCGCGAATGATGTCGAGTATCGCCGCCACGGGATTTGGCTTGGCCGGCCTGTGTATCGGCGACCAGCGCGGTTATGGAAAGCCTACTGAGATTCTCGAACGCGTACGCAAGACGCTGCGATTCCTGGCCAACGATTTGCCGAACGAACACGGATTCTTCTTTCACTTCGTTCACATGGAAACCGGGCAACGCTGGGAAAAGTGTGAGCTTTCTTCCATTGATACTTCTCTTTTGCTTTGCGGCGTCCTCACGGCCCGGCAATACTTTGCCGATCAGGAAATCAAAGATCTGGCGATGAAAATCTACGAGCGGGTCGACTGGCCCTGGATGCTGAATGGGGGCTCGACGCTCTCCATGGGGTGGATGCCGGAGTCTGGATTTTTGAACGCACGCTGGGAACACTACTGCGAATTGATGATGATTTATCTGCTGGCGATCGGTTCGCCGACGCACCCTTTGCCAGCAGGCTCATGGGATGCCTGGACGCGCCCGAAGATTCAATACCAGGGAATCGAATATATTTCCGGCAACGATCCGATTTTCACGCATCAGTATTCGCAGGCCTGGTACGACTTCAGGAAGAAACGCGACGCCTACGCGGATTATTTCGAAAATTCCGTGAAGGCCACAAAGGCTCACAAACTCTTTTGCTTGTCGCTTCGCGAACAATTTCCCGACTACAGCGAAAATCTCTGGGGCATCAGCGCGTCGGACTACGTGAAGGGCTACGCCGCGTGGGGCGGACCGCCACCGCAGGGGCCAATCGATGGAAGCATCGTGCCCTGCGCGACGGGCGGTTCTCTTCCCTTTCTTTTTGACGATTGCATGCGCGTGTTGCGGAATCTGCGCGGACGCTACCGAGGAAAGGCCTGGGTGAAATACAGTTTTGTGGACGCCTTCAACCCGCTCACCGGTTGGTATGATGCGGATGTCCTGGGTATCGACCTGGGCATCACTATGCTCATGGCCGAAAATCACCGCAGCGGCTTGGTGTGGAATACATTTATGAAGAATCCCGAAGCGCCATCGGCGATCCAGAAAGTAGGATTTCACAGCGCTTAGGCAGCCTCCCGACGGTCGATCCCCGACAAGATCGGGGCAAGCGGGATAGAAATCCTTCTTGGGACGCTGTGAAGCAGTAGTTAGTCGTTAGTAGTTCGTTTTTAGTAGGAGAAGAAATTGGTTGGGTGGCACGGCGGGCACCAGAGATGACCATCACTTCTGAGAAGGCTCGCGGATGAAATGGTAATTCCTTGGTTTTAGACCGGATAAGCTTTGCGTTTCTCCGCTCGGCCACCGGATCTGTAAGTCAATCGATTCCGGCGCTTGTTTGCCGAGGCCAAAGAGGACGCGCTTGTCATGAGAAGACAGGTAACTCGACCCTCCGGTGATCCAGCGCACCAGCTTGCGGTTCCCGGCCTGAAGGATGAGTTTTGCTCCAATCGCGTCACGATTGCTCTTCGTTCCCACCAGCTGGAATCCGATCCATGAATTCCCCGCGCCTACATTGTTATGCAGCAGGACGGGCCGCGAATTCAGACAAGTGAAAATCAGGTCCGTGGCCCCGTCATTATCGTAATCGCCGACGGCAAGTCCGCGGCCGCTATAACCCTTCTGGAATGCTTCTCCCGCGCTGGCGCGCATGTTTTCGAGCACACCCTGCCCGTTATTGCGGAGAAGCAGCAGGGGTTGTTTGTATTTCACGTCGCCGCGGGACATCTCAATGACTTGATTCAAGTGACCGTTGATGATGGCTAGGTCGAGGTTTCCGTCATTGTCATAGTCGAGGAAATGGGCGCCCCAGCCGACGTAGGACTTCGTGAGAGACGCCAGATGAGAACGCGTCGTCCAATCTTCAAAAGGATACTTCCCCTGACTGATGAACAAAGAATGAAATTCGTCGTTGAAGTTTGTCACCACGAAGCCCGGATGGCCCTTCCCGAGGACATCTCCAGCATCCACCCCCATACCCGCCTTGGCGACACCATTTTCATCGAAGGAGATTTCCGCTTCGTCACCCCGGTCCATAAACGTTCCATCGTGCTTGTTGATGAGAAGGAGGTTCGGTGAGGCGTCGCGAGCCACAAATAAGTCAGGCCATCCGTCGTCATCCACGTCAATAGCCACCGCGCCCAAAGCGCGCCCGATGAACTTGTCCACGCCGGAGGAATGGCTCACGTCGGTGAACGTGCCGTTGCCGTTGTTGTGATACAGCGTCAGCGGCATGCCCCCATAAACTTTCTGATCGCAGTACGTACGAATGCCGTTAAATTCGCATACTTTCGGGTTTTCGAAGGAGAGCTGGGTGTAGTTGCAAACCAGCAGGTCAAGGTATCCGTCCCGGTCGTAGTCAAACCAAACCGCACACGCGGACCATCTTCCTTCATTTTTCACACCGGCTTTTTCGGTGACATCCGTAAACGTGCCGTCGCCGTTATTGTGAAAGAGCGCGGCTCTCGGTGTTCCGGTCACGTACAGATCGGGGAAACCATCGTTGTCATAATCGGCTGCCGCGACCCCCATGCCATAGAACGGCAAGCGGTCCACACCGGCCCCCGCCGCCACATCCTCAAATTTTCCGTTTCCCAGGTTGTGATAGAGGGCGTTTCCTACCGGTCCTGGACTCTTTCCCTTCGGCGTCTCGCCGCCGTTCACAAGAAAAATATCCAGGAGCCCATCACCGTCATAATCGACAAAGGCCACCCCACCGCTCGCGGCTTCGATCATGAAGCGGTCGGGTGACTCGCCACTGAACTGTTTCCAGGTGATTCCGGCCGCGTCCGTCACATCGGTAAAAATCTCCACCGAACTTCCCGAGGCCGCCAGGGTAAGAAGACATGGCGGTATAACCAGGCAAACTAGCGCCGCCGTCTTGGGCAAGAGCAGGCGATACCGCCACCTGGAGAAAACGCTCATGCGGGTTCTTCTCAAGGATGGCGCGTTCCAATCGCGGCGTTGACGTCTGTGCTCTGCTCTTCCTGGGCTTTCAACTTGCGGTGAAACTGCGTCTCCTTTTCGGCCTCTTCCTCGCGCCCCGCACGGCGGTACAGGCGAGCAAGAACAAGATGAGCCTTGGAGAGTTCCGGGTCGAGTCTTGCGGCGGTCTGCAGCTCCGTCAATGCTTCGCCGTACTTGTTTTCTTTCATTGAGAGGTTGCCAAGCTGAAAGTGCGTCTCCGCGTCGGAGTCATCCAAGGCTTCGGATTTTTTCAGAAGGCTCTTGATTCTGGCGTCCTGCGCCGCGTCTCGCTCCCCCGGCGCGTTCAGAAGAAAAAGCGCATATTTCAGGAGGAAAAACGCGTTGTCCGGAAACCTGCGAGCGCCCTCTTCGAACGACTTTGCCGCTTCGTCGCTTCGATCCATGTTCCACTGCGTCAAGGCAAGGCCGAGCGCTGCCCTCGGGTTCTTCGGGTCAAGTTCGACGGCCTTGGAGTACGAATTCAGCGCATCCGTGAGCAGATACATCTTCAGTTCGACAGAGCCCTTGAGACTGTATGTGCGGGAAGAGGAAGGAAATCTTTTCACCGCTTCTTTGGCCACTTCAATGGCCGTTCCGTAATTTTTTTTCCCCGCCAGCGCGTCGCCGAGGTCGATATAGTAGGTTTGATTGGCAGGTTCCAGGTTGATGGCCTTCTCGAAAGCCTTAAGCATCTCGGGAAGGCGGTCCTGCTTCTGGTAGGTCCATCCCAGTAACGCGTACGCATCGGTCGTTCCGTGCCCGTATCCTACCGAAGCCAGAAGCGTTTTCTCGCATTCCGCGTAACGCTTGGCGCTGAACTGGGCGAGGGCGAGGTTGTAGTTCACCGTGGCGGGATCGGGATAGGTTGACTGGATGGGGAGAAACATCTTTTCCGCAGTGTCGTAATCTTTGAACTCTGCGGCAAGGCGGCCTCCCTGGAAAACTGCTTCCGGCCCGAAAGGATGTCCGACGAGCATTTGCAGCATATTTCGCGCTTTGTCGGTTTGGCCGAGGTGATAATATGCGCGGGCGAGGGAGTCGATGGTCTCCGGACGCTGGCGGACTAGCGGAATAACGCGAGCGAGCAAGTTGGCGGCGCGCTCGTCGTCGCCCAAATCTTCGGACACCATCCCCAGAAGCAACATGGCGAGCGTGTCATCGGGGCGGGTCTTCAGAACTATTTCCAGATTCTTCCGCGCCTCGGCCAGTTTTCCGAGTTGCCAATGACTCGTCGCAAGGTTGCGCCGGGTCTCTACGTCACCGGGATTGAGTTTCAGCGCCCTTTCGAAATACGGCACCGCCTCGCCCAGCTTGTTCTGCGTGGCAAGGATAGAGCCAAGCTGGCCAAGATACACCGCATTGGTTGGCGCATGCCGGATAGCCTCACGCAGCTCGGCTTCCTGCTTTGCTGAGTCGTTGTCCTGTGAATCCCGAAATGTTATGTGCAGATTCGCGTGAAGGGCTGTTCTCGGAGAAGGGAGCGCGCTGGCCATTCCGGAAGAATTCAGGAGGCCGAAAACAGCGGGAAGCAGGATCGTGATTGTTCGCAGGATGTTTCGCAAGCTCATGCGTGCAAGCCTAAACCATCTCGCTTCTATGATACCTGCACTCCCAAGCGCGGCCCTTTTAAATTCCTCGCAAGCACGTGTTGCCTGACGTCCGGGAAACCGCCACAATCGGGATAGGGGGGACGGTTGCCTGACTGAGCAGACTGGCCATCTCCTGGTCCAGTTGGCCGATCTGCTGCTCGAGGAATTGCAACTGCTCTAGCGCCATCTTCAGAAGCCGTCGGTACACTGGCTTGAGCTCCGTGCACGCGCCGAGCGCATCGCACAACTGTTCCGGCGTTGCTCGCAACTGCTTATCGGCCAAAGCGGCCAGAGCCGCAGGATTAGTTTCGCCCTCAGCCAGCGCCTTCAGCATGCGCCGGGCACTGGCGCTCAGCAGATCCGAGACTAGGCTGGACAACTTGATATGGGCCTCTTCCAGCAGAGACTCCACTTGGTACTGCAGCCGCACGTGATCACGTGTTAACTGGTACTTTCTCGTGTCACCGTCCGCCATAGAAGCTGCTCAGCATCGGGCACAAAGCTCAGAGTCAATTCCCGGGCCACAAGCCGCTTCACCAGGCGTTCGGCGTCGGCGAAATCCCTCTTGCGTCCCCGTCGTGCGCGATTGGATTGCGCCTGCGCCAGATGCAACGTTCCGGACCTCCGCTTCGCGCCTTCTCGCTTCTCGCGTATCGGCTTCCAATACCTTTCCAGCGTTTCTCACACCGGTTTCCAATATTGCTCCGTCGATTCCATGACTACTTCCTCGACCTCTTGCTCGAGCAGCCATATCCGGTTTTGTTCATCGGCTCGCATCTTTGCTCCGCGCTTCTTTCAGGCCCCGCCTCGCGGCGAGTGTTATTTCACCCTTGGCTTCGCTATCACTTCACGTCCATCACGCCGTGAAGAGGACTTACCTCCTAGCTGTCAAACCTGCTCGGCACACAAATCGGGATAGGGGGAGCAGTCACCCGCTCTCCCCTCCCACACCACCGTACAGGCGGGTCCGCATACGGCGGTTCAGTAAATTGAGCCCGCAAGGGCCGTGAGGTTCAAGTCGTCGTTCGCCGCAGGGGCTTCGCCGCTCGGCAGGTTTCCGTTTCGGCTTCACCGTCTTCTGAACCTGTAAGCTCAGCCGGAGCTGATTGGCTGGCGCAGTGCCACCCATGAGTTCGGCGTTCTACTACTCACTTTTACTGTTTGGGCCTTCCTCACTCGTGTGAGTACTACGCCCGCTGCTGACTGCTGCTGCAGGATCAGGATGGATTACTCCACCCTCAGTCACGAATCCGTGACAAGACAACAGATCTCCCGCGATAAGCTCGACTGCTTTCGATACGCGACCGCCGGATTTACCACCAGCGTCCTTGATGGATACGGACTTCGCGATCACATGCCCGCTCGTCCGACGCCGTAGGCCTCAAATCCGATTCTTGTCCATCAGCCCGCATCTTTGCTCCACGCTTCCTTCAGACCTCACCTCACGGTGACGCCCTTGCGCTTCGCTACCCTTCACCTCCATCAGGTTGGGACGGGACTTGCACCCGCAAGCTGTCGAACATGCACGGCGTACCAAGAAAGGGAGGCGGCAAGCCGCCTCCCTTTCTCCGCTTCATAATCCCGGGGTGGGGGGTTAGAAGCTGAACCGTCCGATAAACTCAAACACGCGTCCGCCAAGCGCGCCGGTCGCCTGTCCAAATCTCGTGTTCGCGATGTTCGTGCTGTCGGTGTTGAAGCCGAATGGCGTCAAGTCGAGTTTATTGAAGATGTTGAACGCATTCGCTTTGAGTTCAAACCCTGCGTTCTCCCCGAACACGTGCATTTTTGGCAGGGTGAATCGCTTGCCAAAGGACATGTCAATTCCCGTGTACCGGGGGCCGCGGAAAGAGTTCCGGCCCACCCCAGGCACTGGCGGGGCTCCGCTGGTAGATGCGGCCGCCGGAGTGAAAAAGTTGAGGCCGCCCCCTGGGAAGTTGCCTCCCGCCTTTTGGAAAGTGCTGGTGCTGAAGTCGCTGCCCGCCCCACCCTTATAGGCCGCTGGCCGGACTGTACATACCTGATCTAGCCCCGTGCCAGCACTCTGGCAAACATTGCTGACAGGCGTCCACGGAAAACCGGAGCTGAGCGTCATGATCACATCAAGCTTCCATCCACCGGCGGCCGTGTAGAGCCAGTCGTGCCGGCCCTTGAAGAAGGGAAGTTCGTACAGCGCGTTCGCCGTAAAGGAATGCGTCACGTCGAAGTCCGACGGCCCCGATTCAAGGCTCTGATCCCAAGGGTATGTCTGGTGGCAGGCCGCGTCGCCGGAGCACTGGTCAACGCTCTTGCTGAAGCGGTAGCTACCGGTGAACAACAGCCCCCGGCTCTTGCGGTGAGTCATTCGCGCAAGCAAGGCGTTATAGTGAGAATTGACGTCCGTTCGGAACATCGTAGCTCTATTGATGAGGTTTACCGTCGAGCCAGTAAACGTGTCCAATGCAGTGGGTCTCTGGTCGAGTAGGCCGTAGTCGAATGAACGCATGTACTTGCGGCTCTGGCTGCCCTGGTAGCTGACCGCAGCCACCCAGTTGTGCCCGAGGTCATACTCGCCTTCCATCGAATAGTGCCAGGTGTACGGCGTAGCCAGGTTCTGCACAGCGCCGGTGATGTCTGGCGCTGTGAAAAACTGACTTGTCGGCTGCGGCAGGCCCGTCTTCGGATCAAAAGTCAAATGAACGGACGGGTTTGCCGGGAATCCGGCGAAAGAGTTTACCCCGCCAGAGCTGAAGCCATAAACAATCTGCTGTCTGTCGGCACATGCAACATTAAACGAACAGTTGCCGGCGACGCCTGCTGACACAAAGGATGGTGGGTTGGCCGCTGAATTCCAGAGTTGTGCCCCGGCCACGCGGTTGTATGCGACTCCGACGCCACCGCGTAGCACGAATTTGTTATTCCATTCATGGCCGAAAGTGTTGCGCGGGCTCCACGCCACGCCAAGCTGCGGACCAAAGTTGTTGCGGTCAGCGTTTGTAAAATCTCCGCCTGTTCTGATCGTTGCTCCGGTGAGTGCGGCGGCTCCTTGCCCCAAAACAAGGTTGCTCAGATTGCCGAATTTCTCGTGGAGTGGGGTGAAATAGTCATACCGCAACCCGAAGGTCAGAGTCAGATTTGGCTTGGCCTTCCACGTATCCTGGCCAAAAAATCCATAGGTGTTGGTGCGGAAGTACTTGCGAAAGTCTGTCGGCACGCCAGAGGTTGGGTTGTAGGTAGTGTTACCGGTGTTAGGGAAGAAACCAATACCACCCTCGTCATTCGGGGCATCATTAGCAAAGCTCCAGAGATTGTTGAAGTCATACTGCGGCCGCGCTTGGCCGGTAGATACGTTCGTATTCTGCTCCTTGCCGAACTCTCCCCCGAACTTCAGCACATGGGTGCGGTAAACCTTGCTCAGCGTGTCGCGGAATACGTATTTGGTCTGGTAGAAAATACCTGGTCCAAACGGGAACCCAGCGCCGAATTTATTGCAGCAGTTGCCGGGGAGAACAATATTGACTATGGGGATGCCGAACGGCGACTGGGGATTGGATTTTAGTTCGTCGAAATACCACCGCGTCACGTTCATGCGTGCTTCGTTGATAGTGCTTTGATTCACGGTACGGGTCCAGAGCAGCGCCGCCGTTTCGTTCTTGCCGTCCGTGTGGAACGTATTGTATTGACGGCCATCGACCCAGCCGCCGGGAAGGAAAGTCTTGGTCAGCGGCACCGTGAACAAGCTGAATGCGACCGAATCCTTCTGTGTCAGGTTGTAATCAATTCTGCCATTAAACTGTGTGGTACTAATGTTGTCGTTCTTTCCATCATACTCTATAAAGGCAACGTCGGGACTTCCATCCAGTCCACCTCCGATAGAGTTGCAGATATAACCGGGCCTGGCGGGGTCGCAGAAGTTAGCGGAATTCGCCGTATTGCTGCCAATGTCTATGCCCCCCGTAACAACCTTTGTCCCGTTTAGGCCACTGCCATCCTGGCAGGTTGTGGTACTCACCGCCAATCCGAGGGTTGCACAACTTGTCCCGCCAGTACCATCAGGATTTGCAGCTGAAACGCCCGTAGCCGGGAGAATTTTGGGGTTCGAGAATCCTGATCCGGGGACAGCAAAAATCTTGGCCGCGAGGCTGCCCGAAGGCAGATTGCTGATAAATTGGGATGTTTCTTCCCAGCTACTTGCCCGGTACGAATTTCCGGCCAGCTTCAGGTGCTCGAATGAAAAGAACGCAAACAGCTTATTCTTCCAGATTGGCCCACCGAGACTGCCGAGGTAGCTGTGAAGGAGCAAATTGTCGCGATTAGGTGCCTGACCGTTGGGCCCGCCCCATCGCTGGAAAGCGTTTAGCCCTGGGCTTTGCGTACGAAGCACCGCGCTGCCGTGAATGTTGTTCGTCCCATTCTGAGTTACAACCTCGACGATGGCGCCCGCGCCGTTGGCATTTTCCGCGGAATACGGGCTAACCTCGACTTTTATTTCTTTCACCGATTCCGTATTCGGCGTAATGACCGAGGACCCACCCCAGCCTTGGCTGTTCGTGCTCACACCGTCTAGTTGGAACCCGTTGGCCTCAACGCGCGATCCATTGGCACTCACCTGTACGGCGTTTTCTACCTGGAAAACACCGCGGCCGGATCCGCCTGGTCCGCTATAGCCAGGGAGGTTAGATGATCCTCCCCCGCTGTCACGCGCGCCAGTCCCAAACACGCCCGGAGTCAGCCGCAAAAGTTCAAACGGGTCACCCCGGAATTGCGGAAGATCCTCAATCTGCTGTTTGGTGATCGTGCCAGTAAGCGAGGCATCCTCGGTATCAAGCGTCGGGAGAGTGTCGCCATTTACAGTGACCTGTTCCGTCACGGATCCGGGATCGAGCACCAGGTTCACACCGCTCGTTTCCTCGGCCTTGATCAGCACGTCTGTGATCACCTTAGTCTTGAAACCCGCCAAGGAAGCGTTGATCGTGTAGAGACCTGGCGCAAGATGGGAAACACTGTAGAAGCCTTCATTGTTCGTCGTAGCTTCTTGTGAAGCGCCGGTCTCCTGACTCGTGACGGAAACCTTGACGCCTTTAACCGCAGCCCCGGACGAATCCGTCACAGTTCCTTCAATACCAGCACGGAACTGAGCGTGAGACGCAGCAGCGAAGAAAACGGCGCAGGCCAACGACAGAATCGCGCGAAGAGAAAGCTTAGATAGGCTCATGACTTGCTCCTTCACCCCAAAAGAATTCGCGAAATGGCCTAGCACCCTCAGCTAAATCGGTTAACTACATTATTGGCGGGGAGTATAGCTACGTGAAATTTGAATGTCAACGATTGTTAATTCGGATGGGCGTCCTGCCGAGGCCTGTTTCAGCGGGCCTTCAGGCAGGCGCGTTCGGCGTCGCCGGCCAATTGTCTTCGATCACCACGAGTTCCGGACGAGTAGGAAATGGCGTGGTATAGCGTGGTTATGTTAATGACTCTTGGAATCGTTCGGGTATAGGATGGCTCTATTCCGAATGGAGGACTACGATGGCTAGAAAAAGCAAGCTCACGCGAGTTGCGGTGGGAATTGGGACGGCGATGGGCAAAGCGGATCGCGGAGTGCAAAAGGTTGCGAAAGCAGGATCGCTGGCTAAAAGGGAGCTCGATGACATTTCGAAGCAAGTCGATGCCCTCAAGCGCCAATTGCAGAAAACCGCGAAGCGCCTGAAACGCGCCCTGAGTTAAATTAGATGGGAAATGCAATTCTTGGAATGGGAACGGCAGTCGGTTTAGCGCGTCACACAGGCGTAATGAGCGGCTTTGATTTGATTCCTGTCACCTCCGGGCAATCCACTTCCCCAACTTCGCGCCACCACAGAAGTAAAGATGCTCCTTTCATTTTCGAGAGCCCGTTTTGAAGATGTACCTTTGCGTTCGAAATTCCTGACGACGCGAAAAGAAGCGCATCAAATGTCATGCCAGCGGTCAGTCGTCCTCTTCTTGGGGGTTTGAATTTGTTCCGGGGGCTTGAGTTAGTTTTGTTGCTTGCGCGGCTCGAATGAGATAGCTAACCAAATCATCTAGCTCGCTGGCGCTGAGCACGGAGCCGTAATCCGAACGCATCAGCGATTTTGGCTGATATTCGAGATGCTCGAGGTCCGATTTTGCGAACAAATGAAAGGCTCCGTCGAGCGACTGCAATTGCAGTGAAAAATTATCTTCGTTGCGGGCGATACCCGTGAATTGGCGGCCTTCCCGGGTGGTCGCAAGCACCGTTCTGGACCGCGGGTCCAGGTCCTTATCGGGATCGGTAATCGCGCTTCGAATTTCCTCTATCGAAACGTTCGAGCCGTAAGAGGACAGATCGGCTCCGAGAAATCCACCCGAGCCGTTGATCGTGTGACAGTTGGCGCAGCCTGCTTTTCCGAAGAAAAGCGACTTGCCTCTTTGCGGATCGCCGGGAATAGAAGCAGCCTTGCTTCCTCCCTGAAGAATTCGCAAATAGCCCATCACGGCCTTGAGCTTCGGCATGCCCAGCGTCCCAAACGCGGGCATTCCCGCCGCGGGGATTCCCGCCTGCAGGATGCGCAGAGTGTCCGCGTCGGACAACTGCTGAACTTCGGCGCGAGTCGCAACATTGGGCCCGCGCTCGCCGCCTCGCCCGTCCAGGCCGTGGCAGGTGGCACAAACCGATTCGAACATTCTGCGGCCATCCGCCACGGCAGAACGGCCAAGCCGATTTTCTCCCGCGGCAGGATTTCCCCTCTGCGCCGCGGCAGGAACCAGCGATGCGCAAGCAGCAAAGATTACTGCAACAATCGCTGCGCAGAAAAAGCGGTGCGAGGAATGCAAGAGGAAAGCTGCCCTCTTGCTAGACCCAGTGTGTGAACGGATGGCGAACATTTGGCTCGTGGCGGCAGATATCGGCTTTGTCGCGCTCCCTGTGAACTTTCAGCACTTGAAAATAACGTTGGGATTATAAAAAATTCACGCTCACAATGGAACGCCGTGATATCTCATTGAGTAGCGCGTGTCAACCTGTTCCTCCGCGGCGAAATTCGAACGGGGCGACTCGGAGTTGGCGTTCCCGCGATACGCGCCGCCGGTTTCGAGCCTTCGAGCTTCTACCGCGCGCGTGCAAAACAGTGTTAGAGTCCGCGCTTCAGACTAACTTCCTGGAGGAGTCCATGAGCAGATTCGTTCGTTTTCCTCGCCGCGCGCTTGCCTGCGGAACATTTCTCGCTGTAGCTCTTTTCCTCGTGGGAGTTGCGGGATGGGCCTGGCCACCTTCCGCGAAACCAAGGCAAGAAGCTGCAAAATCGAATGACGATGCTTTCTTGCTGGAAGGATTCCGGCACGTCGAAGCCGCTTCCGTTTCGGACGCGCTGGAACAAATCAGCGGACGCAAGATGTACATGTCGCATCGCATGCGGCCGATTTTCCCGGCGAAATTCGCCGGATTTGCACTGACAGTGATGCTGAAGAAAGAGAGCAATCATGATCCGGACGCGCTCAAAGGGATGCTTGCGGCGATCGACCAGGGGTCGGCGAATTCCGTCTACGTCATGGTGGTTGAGGACGGCGCCGACATTGCGGGGATGGGCGGACTGATGGGAACGGCCATGGCATCGCGCGATTTTTCGGGCGCAGTGATCGATGGCGGAGTACGGGACACCGCCTATCTGCAGAAAATCGGCTTCCCCGTGTACGCCTTGGGAATCGTGCCGTCCACTTCCGTCAGCCACTACCGCTTCGCGGGAGCGAACATTCCGGTCGTGTGTGACGGGGTCGCCGTGAATCCCGCGGATATTATTGTGGCGGATGCCGATGGCGTGGTGGTGGTTCCTCGCGCGACGGCGGCGCAAGTCCTTGCGCTGGCGCAGGAGATGGACTTCAAAGAGCACTCCATGTATGCGTGGATCGAAAAGCTCAAGTCCATCCAGGAAGCGGTGAAGAAGTTTGGGCGTCTCTAAGATAACGAGCGATTGATTCGATTTAATCATTGGAATTTGTGCTGGAACTTGGAAGCGGGCCGTAGTATAGACACATTCACGAAATGGTTGATATTTTCATCATGCGGGCGAATGCATGGGATTTCTTCGGGCCGTCGCGCGCATTCTCGCTGATCGTCGCGATACTCTGTGCCGGATTCATTCCAGGGCACACGTGGGCACAAACGCCGAGTTCATCTGCTTGCCGCATCGAAAACAAGAACTTTGAGGGCTGGCGCGCGGAAGAGATGAGCAATGCGTGGGTGAAAGTCACAATCGTGCCGCAGCTCGGCGGACGTGTGATGCAAGTCACATTTGCGGGGCACGCGTATCTATTCGTAAATCCAAAGCACAAAGGGCAGTACTTCCCCCCGGGCAGCGAAGCAGCCAAGGGACACTGGATTAATTATGGCGGCGACAAGATTTGGCCGATGCCGGAGGGAACGCAGGACGAGCAACATTGGGCTGGTCCCGTCTCGGACGCGCTCGACGACGGAGACTACTCTTTTAAAATTCTCTCTCAGGATTCCACATGCAAAGTGAGGCTGGACGGGCCGCCTGATCCGAAGACGGGGTTGCAATACGCTCGAGAAATCAGCATCGGCGGGAATTCACCGGAGATTTCTTTCCACGCGGTGATGAAAAACATCACTGCCCACGCAATTCGGTGGTCGGTGCAATCGGTCACGCAATACGACACGGCGGAAACTGGGAAGCCCGGAGAGTTCAATCATGAGTTCTGGGCCTTCGCGCCCGCAAACCAACACAGCGCATATTTCCGTCAGTATCAGGTTCGCTCCGGCCTTGCCGATGATCCTTCCTTTGCGGTGAGCAACGATCTGTTCACGCTGCACTGGCAGTATTTGCAAAGCGAAGTGTGGGTGGATTCGCCGGGGGATTGGCTCGCGGTGATCGACGGCTCGGCGCGTTACGCCATGGTGGAGCGTTTTCCTTATTTTGAAGGAGCGGAATATCCCGGCAAAGCAACGGTGATTTTCTACAAGAATGGTCCTTCGCTGGAGCTGGACGACAAAGGGATTCCCTTCGTCACGTCTGCGAAGCCGGAAGACCGGCTGCACTACCTGGAAGCCGAGGTGAATAGTCCGATGGTGCGGTTGCAGCCCCGGGAGACATACGCGCTGGACACGCATTGGTTTCCAACGCGGATGGGGAAAGAATTTAAGACGGTGATGGATGCCGGCGTGGTGGGGAGCTCGTTGGAGGTTTCCTCCACGGCCAGCGGTATTCTGCTCTCCGGAATTTTTGGCGTCTTTGTGACGGGAAAGCTGGAGGCGCGGCTATTCGACAAGCATGGAGCGCCGATTGCGAACATTCCGTTGCAAACCGTGAGTCCTTCGGAAATAGTAGAGCTGCACGTGGAACTCAAAGCTCCCGCGCAAACCGCGCGAGTTTCTCTTCACGTGATGGATACGCAGGGAAACGACCAAGGTTCGCTCGGAGAGGCCCGGGTCTCCGCAACGGACAGGAGTTCGTAAGAAGATGCAGTTCGGTCAAGGGGCGCTCTGGATGACAGTCGTCTGCGGATTCCTGGCGGCCGCGCAGGCGCAAGAGGCGGGCAGCGTTTCCGTTTCCACTTCGATCCAAGTGACTTCAGAAGCTCTGGCCGCGCAGCCCGCGGGGGCGAATTGGCTTTCCTACAATGGGGATTACACGGGCCGGCGCTTCAGCAGCCTCGAGCAGATCAATGCGAAGAATGCCGAGCAACTGCGCGCGCAATGGGTATTCCACGCGCCCAATTCGAATAGCCTGGAAGTCACGCCGGTGGTGTTCGATGGCCTCATGTTTGTGACGTCCGCTAACGATGCCTATGCGCTCGATGCGCAAACCGGCCGCATCATCTGGCATTACTCACGGCCGGTCACCGAAGGGCTGATCGACGACGCCTCGCAGCATCACAATCGCGGCGTGGGGATTCTAGGCTCGCGCATCTATCTGGAAACGGACAATGCCCATCTGCTCTGCCTGGATGCGCGGTCCGGGCATCTGCTGTGGGACGTTCCCTACGCCGAGGGAAACAAGAATTACGGAGCGACGAGCGCGCCGCTGGTCGTGAAAGACAAAGTGCTGGTGGGAACTTCCGGCGGCGACGACGGAGTGCGCGGATTCGTGGCCGCCTATGATGCCGAGACGGGGAAACTTCGGTGGCGATTCTGGACGATTCCCGGGCCAGGCGAGTTTGGCTCCACGAGCTGGCCCGGCGAACTGTACAAGCGCGGCGGCGGCACCACGTGGATGCCCGGTACGTACGATCCGGAACTCAATACGATTTATTGGGGCACCAGCAATCCCGCTCCGGATTTCGATGGCGACCCCCGCCCGGGGGACGATCTCTATACCGACTGCGTGCTGGCGTTGGATCCCGATACGGGAAAGCTCAAGTGGTATTTTCAATTTACTCCGCACGACCTCTTTGACTACGACGCGACGGAAACTCCCGTTCTGGTCGATGCCAGCTACCAGGGTCAGCCGAGAAAGCTGCTCGTGGAGGCGAATCGCAACGGCTATTTATACGTGCTGGACCGCACGAGCGGAAAATTTCTGTCTGCTTTTCCTTTCGTAGAAAAGCTGAATTGGGCAAAGGGAATCGACGCGCAGGGCCGGCCGGTTCGAACCGGCGTGCAACCCACGGCAGAGGGCATGCGGACCTGCCCCGGATTCACCGGAGCTACCAACTGGCACTCGCCTTCTTACAATCCCTCGACTCACCTTTTCTATTTCCTTGCGGAGGAAAACTGCGATCTCTTCTTTTTGAAGCCGGAGGAATTTTCCGAAGGAAAAACGTATTACTCGACGGGAGCGCGGCACAGCCCGGGCGATCAAAGGCAGAAGATTCTGCTCGCCTACAACCTCGAATCCGACAAACCGGCGTGGCGATTTCCCCAGGTGGGTTCGGGGCATTCCGCGGGTGGAACGATGACCACCGCGGGCGGCCTTGTCTTTTTTGGCGATGATGCGCAATCCTTCGAAGCTGTGGACGCGCAGACGGGCAAGCCGCTGTGGCATTTCAATACCGGCCAAGGCATGCATGCCTCGCCGATGAGCTACGCAGTGAACGGGAAGCAATATGTGGCGATCGCCGCGGGGAGCGACATTTTCAGTTTTGGTTTGCCTTAGGGAACGATCGAATTCAAATTTCAATTACTCGAAGGAGGAATGCGAAATGTTTTTCACTCTGAGCACAAGAAGGAGTTTTGCCGCTCGACTGGCCGCGCTCTTGCCGGGCCTCGGCTTTGCGGGAATGGCGGTTGCGACTCCGGCGCCGGCCGCGCAGAACACCGGCGGCGTGCAGAAACTGGACGGCGATGGAAAACCTGCCGGCAAAGGATTCATCACTCCGCTGATCATTCACAATGGGTTGATCTATATTGCCGGGCAAGGCGCTCATTCACGCGGCGACAAGTCCGACGCTGGCAAAACTCCTACCATCGAGATGCACACCCACATGGTGATGGAAGGCGTGAAGGCCACCGTTGAAGCGGGCGGCGGCACCATGGACAGCATTCTGCAACTCACCGTGTTTCTGGCAAAGCTGGACTATTACGACGGCATGAACTCGGTGTTCAAGACTTACTTTCCGAACGGAGGGCCCGCTCGCACTACTGTTGCTGTCGCTGGATTACCCGGCGAGTCGCTGGTGGAAATTAACTGCATCGCTGCGGTGGTGCGCGACGCAAAGAAGGGGGCGTAGCACGATGGCATTCAAAGATCGCTGGAATCGCAGAACATTTCTGGGCACTCTCGGAGCGCTGGTGGGGACGATTTTCAGCGGACGCAAGGCGTTTGCCCTACCACCTGCCGCGGGTGGCAAAGCCGCTTCCGTCTCCGGCTTTGGTGCAACCGGAAACGTTTACGGAGAATTGGGCGTAACCACGGTCATCAACGGACAGGGAACCATGACCGTGTTGGGTGGCTCCCTGATGCGTCCCGAAGTCGAAGCCGTGATGGCGTTGGCGGGCCGCCACTTTGTCAGCGTTCCGGAACTCGAAGTCGCCGCCGGCAAGCGCATTGCAGAAATGCTCAAGCTGCCGGAGGGATACGGCGCCATCGTCACCTCGGGGGCCGCCGCCGCCATGCAATCAGGGCTCGCTGGCATCCTCACGGGTGATAATCCGAAATTCATCGAGCAGTTGCCGGATTTAACGGGCATGAAATCGGAAGTCATTCTTCAAAAATCGCACCGCAATCCTTTCGACCATCAGTTGCGCTCCACCGGCGTGAAGCTCGTGGTCATCGAATCGCGCGAAGATCTGAAAAAAACCATCAATCCTCGGACCGCCATGATGCACTTCTCAAACTTCGCTGATACGGAAGGGCAGATCAAAGTCGAAGAATGGGTTAAGCTGGCGCATGAAAATCAGATTCCCGCGTTCATTGACGCCGCCGCGGATACGCCTCCCGTTTCGCACTTGTGGGATTACGCAAACATGGGCTACGACCTCATCGCCTTCAGCGGTGGAAAAGCGATTCGCGGGCCGCAATGCGCGGGTCTGCTCGTCGGCAAGAAAGATCTGGTCGCCTACGCCCTGCTCAACAACAGTCCGCACGAAGACACCCTCGGCCGCAGCCAGAAAGTGGGGAAAGAGGAAATCGTCGGGATGGTTAAGGCTCTGGAATCTTATTTGAAGGAAGATCACGAGGCGCTGAACAAGGAATGGCAGCGCCGCCTGGATTTCATCTCCGGCCAAGTGACAAAGATTCCCGGGGTGACAACTTCGTTCCCCGCTCCGGAAATCGCGAACCATGTCCCCCACATGCACATCAAGTGGGATGGGGCACGTATTGCGTTGACACCACGCGAAGCCAGCGCTGCTCTGCGCGGCGCAACACCGTCCATCGTTCTTTCATCGGGAGAGCATGGTGAAGCCTTGTCGATGAATTCCTTCATGTTGCAGCCGGGGGAAGAAAAGATCATCGCCCGGGAATTGGTGAAGGTCTTGAAGTCACACGCAGCGTGATCGAATCGGGACTGTTGTCCGCGAGCTCGTTGAAGCCGAATTCCCGGAGCCGGCGCATGTCCATCCCCTGTCCGCACCGAGGGAGTCTGCATGGCTAAACGTGAGGAGAGCCGCGTGCGCTGGTTCCTGGTATTTGGGCTATTTATTTTGAGCGCGGTTGCTTACCTCGACCGCGTCAATATTTCTATCGCGGGGAGCTCCATCGCCGCCGAGTATCATCTGAGCAACGTTCAGCTTGGTTGGATATTCAGCGCCTTTCTGGTGGGCTACGCGCTTTTTCAGACGCCCGGCGGATGGCTCGCCGACCGGCTGGGCCCGCGGCGGGTGCTCACGGCGGGAGTTTTGTGGTGGGGAATCTTTACCGCGCTGACCGCTGTCGTTTCTACAAAAATCGCCTTCGCCGTACTTTTGTTTGCGGCAGTGCGATTTCTTCTTGGCGCCGGCGAAGCGATCATTTATCCGGCATCCAATCAATTCGTTTCGCGCTGGATTCCATCGGCGGAGCGGGGAATCGCCAATGGTTTGATTTTCGCCGGCGTCGGCGTGGGAGCAGGCGCCACGCCAATTCTGATCACCCACGTCATGGTCCGCTACGGCTGGCGCTGGTCCTTCTGGATGAGCGCCGTCATCGGGTTGATTGCCGGCACAGTCTGGTATTTCGTGGCGCGCGACACGCCCGAAGAGCACCCGCACGTTTCCATCCCAGAACTGACCCACATTCAGGCTGGGCGAACGGCCAAATCTGCATTGGACAGCCGAATTCCTTGGAACACCATCTTTCGAAGCAAGGAAGTGCTGGCGCTGACCCTCAGCTATTTCAGCTTCGGCTATGTCGCCTGGATTTTCTTCAGCTGGTTCTTCATCTATCTCGCCAAGGTGCGCGGATTAGACCTGAAGGTGAGCGCCTTTTACACCACGCTGCCTTTTCTGGCGATGGCCGCGTGCAGCCCCGTGGGCGGGGTGATCAGCGACAAGCTCACGAAGCTCTACGGAAAACGCGCCGGACGATGCGGGATCGCCGTTTTCGGGCTCCTCTTGACGGCTGTCTTTCTGGCATTTGGTTCGCAAGTGCAAAGCGCGCGGCTGGCCAGTGTCGTTCTTGCCGGCGGCGCGGGTGCGCTTTATCTTTCGCAAAGCTCTTTCTGGTCGGTAACTGCGGATATCGCTGGTGGATCTTCAGGCTCCGTTTCGGGTTTCATGAATATGGGCAATCAATTCGGAGGAGCACTCACCGCTTCACTCACACCTGCAATCGCGACTCGCTTTGGCTGGACCACCTCCTTTTGTGTCGCCGCGGGTTTGTCGGTGCTTGGTGCCGCAGCCTGGCTGCTTGTCGATCCCGAACGCGCTCTGGCACCCGCAACGAAATTGTCGCCATCACCAGAGAAGACTTGAATCCGAGGAAGATCAAGCCAAGTGCGCCAACCTTGGATGGCGCGGCGTTAACGACCTAAAATTTGAATGCAATGTAGAAAAAACTTGACTACATGGGCGCGTTGCAGCCCGTAAGATTCCCCTGTATACTTTTCGCCATGTCATTGAGCCTTCACCAGTCCCAGAGGAACGCACATATCTGTTGTATGTGTTGTACACCCCTGTCTTCTGGCACCGGGAGGCTAATGATCTAGGAACCGTACCTAGCCTAGCTGTAGTGAAGCCCACCGCCAGAGTCGCTTGGCAGGTGGGTTTTTTGTTTTTGGGCCGCATCTTTTTTCAGAATTTGAAAGGAAAGGCATGACACAGGCAATTCCCGAATTGCTTCCCGCAGCCGGCCGACGCACGGGATGGAGCGAGGAGGTAGCAACTTCTGCATTCAAGAGGCTCAACCATCTACAAGCCCTGGAGGCAGAAAGCATCTACATTCTCCGTGAAGCAGCGGCGGAGTTTGCCCGGCCGGTGATGCTGTATTCCATCGGCAAGGACTCATCGGTGATGTTGCGCTTGGCGCAAAAAGCTTTTTTCCCCGGGAAAATCCCGTTTCCTTTGCTGCACGTGGACACCAGCTACAAATTTCCCGAGATGATCGAGTTTCGCGATTCGTACGCGAAAGAAACCGGCGCCGAACTGATCGTCCACCAGAACCGCGAAGCGCTTGGGCAAGGGGCAAATCCCTTTGCACTCGGGACCCAGAAATGCTGCGGATTGCTGAAGACCAAGGCGCTACTGGACGCGCTGGCGGCGGGCGGCTTTAATGCCGCGTTTGGCGGCGCACGGCGTGACGAAGAGAAATCGCGGGCAAAGGAACGCATCTATTCCTTTCGCGATTCTCACGGGCAGTGGGACCCCAAGAATCAGCGCCCGGAATTGTGGAACATCTTTAACTCGCGAATCGACAAAGCGGAAAGCATTCGCGTGTTTCCGCTGTCCAATTGGACCGAACTGGACGTTTGGCTTTACATCCACGCCGAAAAGATTCCCATCGTGCCGCTTTACTACGCGCGTGAGCGCAAGGTGGTGTTGCGAAACGGCTCTATCGTGTTGATCTACTCCAAAGACCAACTTCTTCCCGGAGAGAAAACCGAATTTGTGAAATGCCGGATGCGTTCGCTCGGTTGCATGCCCTGTACAGGTGCGATCCGTTCCGAGGCGGATACCGTTCCGAAGATTATCGAGGAGATGATTTCCTTCCGCCGGTCGGAACGCGAGAACCGCGCCATCGATCACGACGAGGAAGGCTCGATGGAGATCAAGAAGCGGGAGGGCTACTTCTGATGTTGTCCGCACTCGACACCGGCTTCCAAGACGGTTTCCTGAGTTTTCTCGATCGGGATATCGGGAAGGAACTGCTTCGTTTCACTACCGCCGGAAGCGTAGATGACGGCAAGTCCACACTGATCGGCAGACTGCTGCACGACTCTAAAGCCGTCTACGAGGACCAACTCGCCTCTGTGAAGAAAAGCAAGATCAACCGCTCGGGAGGACCGATTGATTTTTCCTTGCTGACGGATGGGCTGCGCGCTGAGCGCGAACAAGGAATCACCATTGATGTCGCCTACCGGTATTTCAGCACCTCTCGAAGGAAGTTCATCATCGCAGACACACCTGGCCATGAGGAGTACACCAGGAACATGGCGACGGGTGCTTCGACGGCGGACCTTGCGGTGATCCTCGTCGACGCCACCAAGGGCTTGCTCCCGCAAACCCGGCGCCATACGCACATCGCTTCGTTGCTGGGTATTCCGAACTTGCTAGTGGCGATCAACAAGTTGGACCTGCTGGACTGCAGGGAGGACGTGTTTCTCCGCCTGCAGGAGGATTTTCTCGCTCTTGCGGAGCGGTTGGAGTTTCCGGCCGCGCAATGCATTCCCATTAGCGCACTCGGCGGAGACAACGTGGCGGTCCGGAGCGAAAGGATGCCTTGGTACTCGGGGCCAACGTTGCTGGAGCATCTGGAGACTGTGGATATCCGGCCGTCCGTCAATGGCGATGAGGTGCGCTTTCCCATTCAGTACGTGATTCGGCCAGGCGCGAGTTTTCGCGGATTTGCGGGGCAAGTCGCGGGCGGCATCCTGCGTCCAGGCGACCCAGTCCTAGCGTTGCCATCCAGGCAGAAGACCCGGGTGCAATCGATCGTTACCTATGACGGGGAGTTACGAGAAGCGTGCCCCTCAATGTCGGTGACGGTAAAGCTGGAGGATGAAATTGATCTGAGCCGCGGCGACATGCTCGTCTCCCCCAGTACGCCCCCGCAAGTCTCACGCCGCTTGGAAGCGATGGTGGTCTGGTTCGATCCCCGCCCACTCGAATTGAATCGCATGTATCTCGTGAAGCATGCCGGGCGTCAAGTCAAAGCAAAGGCAACACAGATTCGTTATCGCGTGGATATAAATACTTTGGCCCATCTGCCCGCGCGCCAACTGGAGATGAACGGCATCGCAGCCGTAGAGTTCGAGACCAACGAATCACTCTTCTTTGATTCGTACCGTCGCAACCGGACAACCGGCAGCTTCATTTTGATTGACCCCCTAGCTAATGCCACGGTCGGCGCCGCAATGATCTGCGAAGACCAGCATCAACCGCAGCCAATGGTTGAATCTGAAGATGCGGGAACTGCAAGCGTTGCCTCTGGCCAGGGAGCAGTCACTCTCCTCGAACGACAGCAGCGCCACGGACATCGCCCTGGAATTCTCTTGATAGAGGGCCGCGAGGCTCTCGCGAAACAACTGGAACGATCCTTGTTCGAGCGAGGATTCGAAGTGCTCGTTCTGGAGGGCGACACACTGTCATCCGAAGTCCTCCCCCTGCTTTTAAAACCGCTCTGGTCCGCGGGGCTGCTGGTCATCTATTCCTGCCAGTCAATCGCGCAGGCGGACCGGGATGCGATTGAGGCGTTAGCAGCAGATTACGCATTCGATTTAGCAGCCCTACACCTGCCGGCTGACGACCGCGAAGCCGTCAGGCAAGTTTTAGCGCTTACGAAGTCACTCTGCACGGAAATCCGATCTGAGAATCAGAGAACGGTGAATTGAAATGCAGCCGAATGTGAATCTGGAGAACGTTGAAGCGCTGGGCGCAGAGGAAGTCTTGAGTGTAGTTCTGAGCGCCGGCCCGGGATCGCGTGCGTGTGTGACGTGCAGCTTCCAGGCGGAGGACATGATCGTGCTCCGCATGCTGAAAGCGCGTCTGCCGGAAATTCCCGTTTTGTTCCTGGATACCGGTTATCACTTCGCCGAGACCTACCAATATCGCGATCGCATGACGAAGGAGTGGGCGCTCAATCTGACCAACGTGCTTCCAAAAAATCCTGTGGAACAACAGGAATCCTTGCTTGGAATTCTCCATCGCACGGATCCCACACAGTGCTGCCAGTTGCGCAAAGTGGAACCCCTGATGGAGGCTCTCGGCCACTTCGAGCTCTGGTTTACCGGCCTGCGCAGAGAGCAGTCGCCAACGCGAAAAAATCTCAAGAAAGTGGAGCAGCATCGCTTGCCGGGCGGCAAGACGCTCCTGAAGGTGAGTCCTCTCGCAGATTGGACGTGGGCGCAAGTGTGGGAATACACAGGGGCGAACGGCCTCAGCTATCTTCCGCAGTACGACGAAGGATACGCCAGCATCGGCTGCCAGCCGTGCACAGCCATTCCAGAGGACCCGAACAATCCCAGATCCGGCCGCTGGAACGGCAAAAAACTGGAATGCGGAATCCACACTTTCTCGGAGCGCGCGGAATGATCCACCTCTTGCTAGGGTTCTTCATCGCTTTGGCTGTGGGACTGACGGGGGTCGGCGGGGGGAGCTTTACAGTACCCGCGCTCCTGCTCATCGTCGGCCTTCCGGCGGGCGAAGCGGTCGGAACCGCGTTTGTTTTTGCCGGCGTGCTGCGGCTCATCGCGGCCCCGTTCTATTTGCTTGGACGGCATGTCCACTCGCGCTATTTTCGCCTCTTACTCAAGGGGGCGGTTCCAGGCCTCGTGCTGGGAATGTATGCGCTGCACTCTTTGGCCGGCCAGGAAGGCAGCCCGTGGGTAGTCATCTTGCTCGGTCTGTTGCTGGCCGCATCGTCGAGTGTGACGTTTGTTCCGCGGATGCAGAACCCAAAATTCGCACGGAAAAACGCGCGTTGGCTGCCGTGGCTTGCCTTTCCGATCGGAGTTGAGTCCGGATTCTCCTCGGCCGGAGCAGGCGCTCTTGGGACCGTTCTTTTGCTCAATTATTCGGAAATGACGCCTCCGCAGGTAGTCGGCACAGACCTGGTATTCGGACTCGTCTTGGCGATCATCGGAGGCGCCGTGCATTGGAGTTTTGGCTCCGTCAGCACGGCGGTTTTGTTGCAACTTCTTGCGGGAGGCGTGCCTGGAGTCGTTGTCGGGTGCTTGCTGACCCGCCACTTGCCGGCACAAAGGTTGAAAGCCGTGGTGGCGGTCATCGCCATTTGCGCTGGCTTGCAGTTGGTCTGGTCAGGGACGCGGTCCCTCATGACCGAGCGCGCGGCAAACACAGGCACATTGACCGGCAAGACACGCAACGGTCAACCGGTGGTGCTTTTCTCACCCGCAGTAAAACCGGGCCTTGTTGCCGAAAGTATCTTGGAAACAAAATGAAAAACGCCGTTCAGATTGCGATTGCCATGTCATTAAAGCAGAGCTTCGCGCCCGTCATCTTCTTCCTGCCGAGTAGCCTCGCCCGATTCCGTTGTTGACCCCTGCTTGCTTTTCCCTTGCGCAGCTGTGGGCTTCGGCCCCGCTCCAATTGTCCAAGAAAGCCGATCGAATGCCGGGCATGGATGCGCATTTACTCTAAATCAGGGAGTCAGAAAATGAGTTCTCGCAGAGTGGTTAGTTCGAACCTTCAAAAGTTTTTCGTCTACGGCCTTTTTGTGATCTTTCTTGGTGCACTCCTGGGATCATCGGGACGCGCACAAGCAGAGGCCTCGCTCTGGGGTTTCGTAAGCGATGCTTCCGGCGCAGGCATTGCCGGAGCCGATGTCAAAATCACAAATCTCGAAACCGGCGCAGAGCGCTCCCTCGTGACCGATGACGCGGGGCGCTTCAACGCCCCTTCGCTCGTCGTCGGCCGCTATGAAATTGCGGCGTCCAAGCCAGGGTTTCGCACGGACGCACGGACCGCGGTAACCCTGGTCGTGGGTCAGCGTGAGGAATTGAACCTCACCCTTCATATCGGGGACGTGCATCAGAGCGTGGAGGTCCCTGAGTATTCCGGAATCGTTGCCGTAACCACGGAGGATATTTCCGGCTTGGTCGGAGAACGCCAGGTGAAAGACCTGCCGCTCAACGGCCGAAGTTACGATCAGCTGCTCACCCTGACTCCTGGGATCGTCAACTACACCTCGCAACGTTCCGGCAGCATCGGGACTTCCAACTCTGTTCTCGGCAGCATGTTTGCCGTCTCGGGCCGCCGCCCGCAAGAAAATCTCTTTCTCCTTAATGATGTCGAATTCACGGGAGCTTCCGAGATCAACAACACGCCGGGAGGGGCGAGCGGGCAATTGCTGGGCGTGGACGCGGTCCGGGAATTTGCAGTCGTGAAGGACACTTATGGCGCCGAGTATGGAAAGCGCCCCGGAGCGCAGGTCAGCATCGTCACGTCCGGTGGAACCAACCAGCTCCATGGCAGCGCTTACGAGTTTCTACGCAACAGCGCGCTGGACGCGAGAAATTATTTCGATCAAGGAGCCATTCCGCAATTTCAGCGCAACGTATTCGGCGGTTCCCTTGGCGGACCTATCGTCAAGAGCAAAACATTCCTGTTCGGAAACTATGAAGGCTTCCGGCAGCACCTGGCGCTAAGCGGTGTGACACTGGTGCCGGACAACAATGCGCGCGCGGGGCTCCTGCCATGCAGCGCCGTCACTCCCGCGCCTAACCCCTGCCCGGCCTCCGGCCTGGTAAACGTCGGCACAGCCGCAAGCGCCGCTCCGCTCCTTAATCTATGGCCGGTGGCGAATGGTCCCGACCTCGGACAGGGGGTTGCCGAAGCCTTCAGCCATCCTCTGCAAATTGTCAATGAGGACTTCGGCACCGCGCGCCTCGACCATATTTTCCGAGACAGGGATTCACTGGCTGCCGTCTACACCGCGGATGATAGCGCGGCGAACACTCCAGCGGCCAATCTCCTCAGTTCGGCCCTGGTGTCTCTGCGGGAACAAGTAGTCAGCTTGAGTGAAACGCACCTGATATCCTCTGCCGTCGTTAATCAAGCTACCTTCGGCTTTTCGCGCGGGGCGTTCTATTTCACTGGACAGACCTCCGTCAGTTTGCCCGGATTTGTACAAGGCCGCCCCGTCGGTGCAGTCGTCGTTGGCGGCGGAACAACCCTCAATGGGGCGTCCCAGATCTCCGCAGCCGGAACAAATGCGGGCAGCAACTTATCGGCAGTGCGCAATCTGTTCACTGGGCAGGACCGCGTCACGGCAACCCACGGCATCCATACAGTCGAATTTGGCGTGTGGGTCCAGCGGCTCCAGGCCAATGACGCACTTGCACAAAATCAGTATGGGCAAGCGTCATTTTCGACTCTGCAAGGTTTCCTGCAGGGCACGGTCTCCACGTTTACGGTCGCCCCGGTCGCAACCCCGCTTGGCTGGCGTTCTTTTGAAGGAGCCGTGTTTGCTCAAGACGCTCTCAAGCTGACACCGAACTTCGAACTGCGGATCGGTTTCCGTGGTGAATTCACAAACGGCTGGAATGAGAGTCGTGGCCGCGCTTCGAATTATGTGTTCGATTCGAATGGCGTGATCGTAACCGACCCTGTCGTCGGCAATTCTGCCTTGACCGTTAACAATGCGAAATTTCTCCCGGCGCCGCGCTTGGGAATTGCCTGGTCCCCCTTCTCGTCGAAGACCACCGTGATTCGCGCAGGCTTCGGGCTGTACTACGCACTAAACGATAATCTTAGTTATCGCCTCGACCAAAACGGCCCGTTCAACACGGTCTTTGCTCTCAAGAACGTCCCGCTTTCGAGCATCGACATTGTTCCCGGCGCTCCGGTCCCCCCCGGCGCGAAGATTTCTCCCAGCGGCGTACAGCCGGATCTCAAGACCCCAACCGTGGAATCGTACTCATTGAAGATCGAACAGCAGGTCACTCCGAGCACCTCGTTCGCAATCGGTTACGTCGGGTCGCACGGTTACCACGGGTTGCTGTCGATTGATGCCAACGTTCCGGTCCCGGCCATCTGCCCGGCGTCACTCTGCCCGGCCAATCTCCCTGCGGGCACTACCTACAATCCCCCAAACGCTCCTTTGGCCAACTCGAAGGTCGGAAATACGACGAGTTGGTTCTCCGAAGGCATCAGTTCTTACAACGGTCTCGAGGTGGATGTGAGCCACCGCTTGAGTCACGGCCTGCAATTCCGCGGTGTCTACACCTTCTCGAAAAGTCTCGATGACGGCGACAACATGAATACCAGCATCGCCACGAATTCTCCCGCGTTCACCATGAATCCGCTCCAGCCCAAATGGGACTACGGCCGCGCATCTTTCGACATCCGGCACCTCGCAGTCATTAACGCCGTCTACGACTTACCCTTTGGGCGAAACAATGCGTCCGGCATCCATCCGTTCTTGAACAGACTGACCGGAGGCTGGCAAGTCAGCGGAATTGAGACGCTGCAGACCGGGTTGCCTTTCACGCCTCAGATGAGCTTCAACCCCGCCAACGACGGAGACAGCCGCAACCCGATCCGGCCGTCATGGAATCCGGCTTTTACAGGGCGGCTAGTTCTCGGTGGACCGAACCGATACTTCGATCCGAACGCGTTCGTTGCGCCTCCCAACGGGACCTACGGCAACGTAGGACGCAACATATTGCAAGGATCTGGATTGGCCGAGTTGGATCTGGCGATCGCGAAAAGACTCTCGTTGTCGGAGCGCTTCAGCGCGCAATTTCGCGCTGATTTCTTTAACGTGCTCAACCACACCAACTTCAACACCCCAAACACGATTGTATTTACCTCCGCGGCGGGCGGACCATCTCCCACAGCCGGCGTCATCACCGCGACTTCCACGAGTTCCCGGCAAATTCAGCTGGGATTGAAGCTGCTCTGGTGACTAGAATAGCAAAGGTTGGACGGCAGCACGCGCGGAACCCATAGGTAATCGCATCCGCTGGCAGCTTCGCGTCAATGACCCGTTCTTGCCATATACGGCAAGCTATCATGCAAGACGAAAGGTATCTCTTCCTCGAAAGCCTTCACAGCTCGCCCGTAATACAGATAACTACTTGCGGTGGACATGTCTCCAGCCACCTCAAAACGCGGCGCGATTTCAGTGCGCTACTCATTTTTGTGGGTCTAGAATCTGCACATGATGGTGGTCGAGCAAATCTCCGGTCGCATGGTCTACCTGGGCGACGGCAACCTGGAAATTTATCTGTGCCCGGATGAGGTTCAGCTCGGCCTGGGCCAGCACGATCTGCGAATCAAGAACAAAAAAAACCGTCTCCGCTCCCAATTCGTACTTGCGTTCATCGGCACGAAGTGACTTCTGCGCGAGGTCCAGCGCGACTTTTGAGGCTTCGATCGAGAGCTTGGCCTGTTCGAGTGCATGGACTGCGTTGCTGACTTCGAGAGTGATGTTCTGATTGGTCTGGCGTTCCCGATATTGATCGCGGCGGCGGCTCGCATCGGCATCCGCGAGGTTGGCTTCCGCGCTGTGATTCTTTACGGTGAGGCTCAGAGAAAGAGCGGCGCCGTAAGTCGGGTAGGTAAAATGAAAAGTCTGGCTGAGGCTATCGCCCAGGCCGGTCTTACCAATTAGCTGGGGAGGTGTAGCAGTATTGAATTCGTTGCCAGCGGCGCCGTTGCCGATGTAAAAGCCGGAGAATTCGAGGTCAGGTTTTAGACTGTTGTGAGCGAGGCGAATGATCAGCTCATCGCTGGCCAACTGCTGACGCGCGGCTTCAAATTCGGGACGGTTGGCGAGCGCGCGAGCGAGTGCCGTGGCAATGTCCGTGTTGGGCAGGTCACCGAGGGGCTCGGGCTGGTCAATCAGTTCGAGGTCGAGAACACGGATGGCAGGATCCAGGTCGGCGCCAACGATTTGGCGAAATTGATCTTCGGCTTGTTTGAGAGCGTATTCCGCCTGGATTACGCCAACGCGGCGTGAAGCGACCTGCGATTCCGAGCGGTAAATATCGAGTGGCGGTAGCGCGCCGAGGCCGAGGGCCTTCTTATCGTGATCGTAGCTCTTCTGGGCTTCTTCGAGAGACTTGCGCTGCACGACCAGGGATTCGCGGGCGAGGATGACATTCCAATAATTCCCGACGGTTCGAAAGATGATGTCATTTACTTCGCCCTGAAAGGAAGCACGGGCCTGCTTCAGATTTCGCTGCGCGATGAGGATGGGAGCACGATTGGGAAAAAGGCCGAAGTTGCGAAGGAGAGGCTGGGTGACGCTGAATTGAAGATCGGTCGCAATCGAGGGGTTGAGAGTGCTAAAGGAGTTGTTTGTCGACAATTTACTGGCACCGAAGGAGCTTTGGAAGTTCGTGCCGGTCTGAAACGTTTTTGCCAAGCCAAATGCCGTTGTTTGAGACAGCGTCTCGAGAATCGGGGCCCCTTGAGTTTGTGTGATGGTCGGCGACTTGGTCCGGTTGTCGGCAAAGCTGGATGTTACCAAGGGATCGAATGGCCCGTGAGCGCGATGCAGATTGTTCTGCGCGAACTCAATCTGGGCGCGGTCGAGCCGGATGTCGGTACTGTTTGAAAGAGCGAGCCGGATGGTGTCGTCGAGAGAGAGAACGAGCTTGCCGTTGGCGACGTGATCCTGGAGGCCCTGCGGCGGGGCAAGCGGAGGGCCTGGCTTTTGGCGCGTGCCGATGCCTAGGAGCCTTTCAAGGCGCGGGGCTTCTTGCGCCTGCCCGCGAACACCGGCAATCGCTGCAAAGAAAACCGTCACCACAAGAAGACGCACCACTCTCATCACTCACCCCCGAAGGATTGCCTGGCGGCCATCTGAACTTATTCGTAACGAATGGCCTCGACCGGATCGAGTCGCGCCGCTTTGACCGCTGGATAGATGCCAAAAATCAAACCAACTGAAATGGAAACCACGAATGCCAGAAGAATGGAGCTGATGGTCACGATGGTGGACCATCCGGCGAGCCACGCGATGAGTTGAGACATGGCGAACCCGAGCACGACACCCACAAGCCCGCCGGCGAACGAGATCAGGACGGCTTCGATGATAAATTGGCGGATGATGTCCCAGCGCCGCGCGCCGACGGCGCGGCGCACGCCGATCTCGCGAGTGCGCTCGAGAATGGCGGCCAGCATGATGTTCATGATGCCGATGCCGCCAACGAGGAGAGAGATGGAAGCGATGGCCACCATGACGGTATTGAAAAGCTGCTCGGTGCGCTTTTGCTGGGCGAGGAGCTCCGCCGGGACGATGACGTTGAAGTCGCCGGCGTTGCGATGCGAGGAATTCAGGATGCCGCGGACGACTTCGGCGTCGGTGACGCTAGTATCGGGCGAAGCCAGATGCAGGTAGAGACCATCGATCTCATCCTTTAAATAGCTTTGCGAGTCTTCGAGACGGTACAGGACCGCATTCAATGGCGCGAAGACGAGGTTGTTCATGTCTTCGGTGCGGACGCCGGAAACCTCGGTCTGCGGGGCAAGCTGTGGCGCAACGATTCCGATTACATGGCACCACTGCTCGTTGAGTTTGATGTATTCGCCGATCGCGGGGGCAGCGCCAAACAGACTGTCCTTTGCCGCAGCGCCGAGGACGCACACAGGCGCTGCTGCAGCGTTCTCCGACGCTTCGAAGAAGCGGCCCTCCGTGACGCGGAGATGGCCGATTAGCAGGTAGCTTGGCTCGACGCCGTAAACGATAGGTAAGTCTTGTTGCGGTTTGGGAAGGAGCTTTCCCGGAACAAAACGTTTGCGCGGGGTGCCATCCTGAATGTCGGGCATATTTTTTCGAATGACCTGGTAATCGTTGAGTGTGAGGCCCGGTGAATTTTTTCGGACTTTCTGCAGCTCCTGCCAATTGTGGGCTTCCTTGGCTTCGACGATGAGGTTGCGCACGCCGAGCTGTTCGATGAAGGCCATGACCTTCTGTTGCGCTCCGGCTCCGATGGAAAGCATGGCGACGACAGCAGCGACGCCAAAAATCATGCCGAGCATGGTCAGAAGAGAGCGAAGCTTGTGGCTGGCGAGGTTTTCAAAACCGAAGACCAGATCGGGCAGCCATTGTTGCCGTGATCTGGGTTCAGCCATGGAGCTGGGTTTCATGGGTGCGTGCCCGGCTTCAATTGGAGCCCGGGCCGAAACTGGGATTGGAAGTGCTGCTTCCCTTTTCTTTTCCGGCGGGATTTTTCTCGGGGTTGACGAGCGCGACGACAGTTCCCGGAGAAATGCCATCAAGGATCGCCCGGCCTTCACTCAGCGCGCGGACTTTGACTTCCTGCATTTCGAAACCCCGGTTGCGTTTGCAATAAACTACCTTCTTGCCATCATGTTCGAAGACGGCTTCGCCAGGAATGGAAACCGCGCGAGAAAGATTGTCCCCCAGGATGCCAAGCCTGACGGCGAAGCCAGGGCGGAGGCGCGCATCAGTCTTGTCGAGCTGGATAGCAACATCGAACTTGTGCTGGGTGTTATCGTCCCAAAATTCGTGGGTCGTCGAGCCGCCAACGGTTTGCACTTTGCCGGAAAAGGATTCACCGGGAAGCGCATCGATTTTTACCTCAACGGATTGGCCGGCCTTAAGGTTGGTACGGTCGGTTTCGCCTACTTGCGCAGCGACTTCCAGGTGAGAGATGTCGATGACTTCCGCGATGGAACTTCCCGGATTGGCCTGGTCGCCGACGTGATAGTCCGGGAGGGTCATCCCGTACATGAAAAATCCACCCGTAGAATCCCTGTTGCCGTGGATGACCACGAGACCGTCAATAGGTGCGGTGATGTGCATATTCTTGATGTTTTGTTCCGCCTGCTCCATGGAGAGTCGAGCCTTGTGACGCTTCTCTTCGCTAATGGCAAGTGCAGCCTGATTTGACGCGCTGTGGGATTGAATGTCCTGCTGTAGCTGGGTCAGGGCGCGCTTGGCTTCATCGAGAGCGAGTAGATTCTTCTGCGCGTCGATGGGGCTCACCAATTCGTTCTTGCTGACTTCGAGCTCCGCGCGACGCACCGCATATCTTGCTTTCAGGAGCGCGGTCAGGTCCTCCGCCGTCTGGACGTCGGCGTCCGCTTTGGCTTTGACAATTTCCTGCTCCGCTTGCAGCAGGTCGCTGCGATTTTGCCCCAGATTGTATTCTTGCTGGCTGGGATCAAATTCGAGTACAACATCCCCTGTGTGCACGTGGGCTCCGGCGCGTGCTAGCGTGATGATCTGCAATGTGCCTCCGGCGATAGGGGGAGCGGTGATGGCTCTCGACTGGGAAGTTCGCAAGGCTCCTGTGGTGAAAACCTTAAGTTGAAGATCCACTTCTTTCACTGTGGTTGTCGGAATCTCCGAATCAGTCGCCAGGACGGTAGTCTGGTGGCAGGCAACGCAACTGCCCCCCAGCGCGAGCACAAGGAGAAATACAGTTTCTTTTAAGTGACTGTCGATCACAAAAAAATCCTATTGCGCGAGTGTTGGATCCTTAAGGGCAAGCTGCTCTCCCGGCTGCAATCCCTTTGCGACCAATGCCTGGTCCCCGCTCCGGCGCGATACTTCGATCGGGGTCTCTTCGAACTTCGATCCGTGCCGAACGTAAGCAACAGTCCGCCCCCCCTTGCGGAAAAGTGCAGACGTAGGAACCACAATCCCATCGGCAATGCGATCTATCGCCACGCGAACGACAGCACCCATTCCCGGGGCAAGGCGCTCGTCACTGTTTGCCAAAGCCACTTCGACGGAGAAATTCCTGGGAACAGGCCATCCAGCGTTGAAATCCAGGCTCGCGGTGGGACTGATAGTGTCGATGTGTCCGCCGAAGCTAACATCGGGAACTGCATCCACGCGTATCATGGCGGTCTGGCCTAATTTCAATTGACCTCTCTCCGCCTCTTCGATGCGGGCCGAGATTTTGAGTTTGGATGGATCCGGAAGTTCCGCGATGCCTGCGCCCGGCCAGGCGCGGTCTCCGGCCTTAAAGGGAGTGGGGCCGCCTTGCGGCTGCCAATGGTTTTGCAGCGCAACCACACCGTCAAGCGGAGCGAGCAAAGAAAGAGAAGCCAAGCTGTGCTCATCCAGCTGCACTTGGAAAGCCGCCTGATCGTGCTTTTGTTGCTTGCTGACATTATCTGACGCCGCCGAAGAACGATCCGCTTTGAGCTTGGCGTCTGCCTCTTTGAGTTTTTGCTCGGCATCCGCGACTTTTAGCTTGGCTTGCTCGCCTTCGATTACCGAAAGAATCTCCTGTTTGCTGGCATCCATGCGCGTCTTTCGAACGTCATAGTCTGCCGTCATGACGTCAGTGAGATCCTTCTCTTCCTTCAATCGCGCTGCGGCACGCGACTGCTGAATCTCCGCATCTGCCGATTTGAGCGTAGATTGATCCTGCGCGAGCTTTTGCTTCACAGTGGTGTTGTCAAATTCAACCAGAACGTCTCCCTTTTTAACCTTCGCTCCGTTTGCCGCAAGCTTCATGATCTGCAGATCGCCCGCACTGTAGGGCGCGGTGATTACCACCGAGCGGAGCGCCTTGACCTCGCCTTTGACTTCCAGGTAATCGATAAATTCCTTGCGTATCACGTCCGCAGTAGGGAATTTCACCGCAGGGCGCGCCAGTCGGAACGCCCCAAAAGCCAGGCCACCAACGACCAGAGCTGCTACGCCGGATAGAACCCTTTTTCCGGGCTTCCATTTTTGACTTTGGCCATTCATTGCAAGCCTGCTCCTGCCTCGTCCTCGACGGCGGCCCGCCGGATGATTTCTCCCTCCTTCAGCCCAGAAACCACGACGGCCTCGAGATCATTTCGAGGACCCATTTGCACGGTGCGCTTCGAAAAGCTGCCCGTAGTTTTCAGCCACACGAAAGGGTGATCGGCTTCCGTACCAATACTCTGGCAAGGAACCACGAGAACATTGTTCTGGGTGCCGAGATCGAGATCGAGGGCGGCAGATAGGTCCGGCAAGAGTCTCGGGTCCGTTCCCTGAACGGAAAAGCGCGCGGCGAATGATCTGACGGCTTCCGTAAATTGTCCCGTGCGACCGAGGGGCGAGAACTCTTCGAGGACCGCGGGCAGAGTCATTCCCGGGTAAGCATCCAGGCGCATCTGTGCGCGCTGGCCCGGATGTACTTTCAGAACATCCACCTGATTCAGCTCGACACGAACCTCCATTTGGGAGGGATCTACCACCTGGAGAAAAGGCACGCCCGGCCGAACCTGATCGCCCTGCTGCACGGTTCCCATTCGGCCGCCGAGCCAGATCGTGTTGTAGACGACCACGCCTTCCATCGGAGAGTGCACGACCATTTTTGCGGCGTTTCCCTGCGCGTAACGCATGGCTTCCAGCGCGCGGTCGCGCTGAATTTCCTGAATTCGAATAGTTGACACGGAAGCGGCGCGCTTCAGTTCGTAGGTCTGTTTCAGCTGCTTGAGAGTGACTTGCGCTTCGTCGAGGGCTTCCTGATTTTTTTCGGCGTCAATGCGGGAAACAATTTCATTCCTCTGAAGCTCGAGTTGCGCGCGTTGGAGTTCGTCTTCCGCCTGTTTCATCGCCGTATCGTCTTTGGCGCGCGCGATGTCTTCCTCCGCCTGTTTCTGGGCGACCTGCCCGACAAGGTTTTCGTAGGTGCTTTTCTTGTCCAGATAGTCCTTTGTCTGCGCCTGCGGATCGAATTCGACGAGGAAGGCGTCTTTTTTCACATGGGTGCCGGCGGGGACCAGCTTGGTGATGACCATGGAGCCGACCTGCGCTCCTTCGAGCTTGGGGGCCAGGACCACGAAGGAACGCGAGGCCTGCGTCGTTCCATTCAGGCGAATTACCTGCCCGAAATTCTTTCTTTCCACTTTTACAGTGGACTCACCTCGGTTCGCAGCCCGCCGGCCCTGCCGGAGGTGCGCGAAGAGGTACGGGATCGCTACGAGAAGCAGAAAGGCGGCTCCTGCCAGCATGATTCTGCCGGGCTTTCCGCGCAATAAAGTGGCCAGATCCATATCGCCCCGACCCTACTCCGAAGGAATCCAAAGACCAACACTTTATATGGAGTGTTGGACTTCCGATCCGGCGTTTAGGTTGCATCCCCTCGATTTCATTTACCCCTTATAATCGGACGGCCGAATTCTGCTAGGGGAAACGCCTGGATTGGTCTGCGGTTGACCGGCCGGGCTCTTGTACCAACTCTAGCGCAAGTATTCGGCGACGAGGGGGTCGACCTATCTGCGACGCCTATAGGGAACTATCTTGCAAGATGGTTAAAAAATAAAGTAAAAAATTGCGGCCATTCCTTATGAAGGAACCGGATTACGAGTAATTGATCTTGTGCCGGATCAAGCACATGAAGATCGAATGCGTTCTTGAATCGGGAGACATCGTCGGAGAGGGTACTGTATGGCGCCGCGAGCAAGAGTATATCTGTTGGACGGATTTCAATGGACTCAAGATCGGCCGCGGGGAAGTAGGGAGGGCGATGGAGAGGCTCCTCACTCGTACGTCGAAAGACTTTCAGCTTTCCATTCGCCGTCAACCGGCGGGCGGAAAACAAGTGCGTCCTAGAAAAAAACGAAAAGAAATGGTGCAAGAATGAGCGGCGATCGCAAAGTCTATCGTTCAGCGGCATGGTTCGGCAGGCGTGATAAGGACGGTTTTATCCATCGCAGCTGGATGAAGAATCAAGGCCTGCCCGATGACGTGTTTGATGGAAGGCCAGTAATCGGGATTTGCAATACCTGGTCGGAACTCACCCCCTGCAACGCTCACCTCCGGGACTTGGCCGAGCGCGTGAAACGCGGTGTATGGGAAGCAGGTGGCCTGCCGCTGGAGTTCCCTGTCATGTCCACCGGCGAAACCAACATGCGCCCGACGGCGATGCTGTATCGAAATTTGGTCAGCATGGACGTGGAAGAGTCGCTTCGTGCCAATCCCATAGACGGTGTCGTTCTGCTTTGTGGTTGTGACAAGACCACTCCCGCTCTGGTAATGGGCGCAGCTAGTTGCGACTTGCCAACGCTGGTCGTCTCTGGCGGTCCGATGCTTAACGGCAAGTATCGCGGACAAGACATCGGTTCTGGAACCGATGTCTGGCGCTTCAGCGCAGAACTTAAAACGGGCAGAATGACGGAGCAAGAATTCTTCGAGGCGGAGTCTTGCATGTCGCGCTCCGCGGGACATTGCATGACCATGGGCACGGCTTCGACCATGGCCGCCATGGTGGAAGCACTGGGTCTCGGCTTACCCCACAACGCAGCTATTCCAGCGGTGGATTCCCGACGCGGAGTTCTCGCCCAGGTTGCTGGCCGGCGGATCGTCGAAATGGTGCGTGAGGATCTGCCCATTTCGCGAATCCTTACCCGTGAGGCCTTTGAGAATGCAATTCGCGTCAACGGAGCGCTTGGTGGTTCGACCAATGCGGTGATCCACCTTCTGGCCATCGCTGGTCGAATTGGCATATCGCTCAAGCTCGAAGACTGGGATGGTCTGGGGCGGAACGTCCCAACGTTAGTGAATCTTATGCCCTCCGGGAAATTTCTGATGGAAGATTTCTACTATGCGGGAGGCTTGCCGGCAGTTCTCCGTATGCTAGGGACTCAAGGGCTGCTGCATCGCGACGCATTGACGGTCAACGGCCGGACGATTTGGGAGAATTGCCAGGACGCACCGAATTGGAATGAAGAGGTCATCCGGCCTTTTGATAGGCCCTTGGTCGAACACGGCGGTATCGCAGTGCTGCGCGGAAATCTGGCGCCTGATGGCGCCGTGCTCAAACCCTCAGCAGCATCTCCCAGGCTCATGAATCATCGTGGCCGCGCGGTCGTGTTCGAAACGATCGAGCATTACAAGGAGCGCATCAATGATCCGCATCTCGACATTGATGAACACTGCGTGCTGGTGCTCAAAAATGCCGGTCCGAGAGGCTATCCCGGCATGGCCGAAGTCGGAAACATGGAGCTCCCCGCGAAACTTCTCCAACGCGGCGTGATAGATATGGTTCGCATCTCCGACGCCAGGATGAGCGGAACCGCCTACGGCACAGTCGTTTTGCATGTCTGCCCGGAAGCCGCGGTTGGAGGACCGTTGGCACTGGTCAAGGATGGCGACATGATTCGTCTGAATGTGGAAGCACGGACCTTGCATCTCGAGGTGGGGGACGAGGAACTGCAGCGTCGCCGAGCAGAATGGAAACCACCCGCGCTCGAGATGAAGGGCGGCTACCAGCAGCTTTACGTCGACCATGTAATGCAGGCCAACTTTGGGGCTGATCTGGATTTCCTGGTGGGATGCCGGGGCACCAAGGTCACCAGAGAATCCCACTAAGCTGTGACGGAGGGATATGAACCGAATTGATCTGGCCGGACGCCGCGCGGTCATCACTGGTGGTGCGCAAGGAATTGGACGCGCCATCGCCGAGCGGTTCCTGGAGTCTGGCGCCTCGGTTTCCGTGTGGGACCGAAATCAGGCAGCAACGGACTCCACCGTCCAAGAGCTCTCTGGGCACGGCTTAATTCACGGGCTGGTTGTTGACGTAACCGACGCTCAACGCGTTGGCGAGGCCGCGGCGGAGACCGCCAAGGAATTGGGGGGCATCGACATTCTCGTCGCCAATGCCGGTATCACCGGGCCGAACACGGAGTGCTGGAACTATCCTCCGGACGCGTGGCGTCAAGTCATCGACATCAATCTGACCGGCATATTCCTTTGCTGCCGAGCCGTCGTACCGCACATGATCCAACAGAAATACGGCCGGATTGTGAATGTGGCGTCGATCGCGGGCAAGGAGGGAAATCCGAATGCTTCGGCGTATAGCGCCGCCAAGGCCGGCGTGATCGCGCTGACGAAGTCCCTCGGCAAGGAACTCGCGAAATTTGACATCGGCGTGAACTGCGTCACACCTGCCGCTGCTCGCACTGGACTCTTCGACCAGATGACGGAATCACATATTCGCTACATGCTGTCGAAGATTCCCCGAGAAAGGTTTGTGGAGGTGGGCGAAATCGCTTCCATGGTCGCATGGCTCGTCTCTGCCGAAAACTCGTTCACCACCGGCGCGGTCTTTGACATCAGCGGGGGGCGCGCAACGTATTGAGCCTCGGACTCTCCGCAAGTTTTTGTTCTCGGTGATTGCGAGTGGATCGTCGGCGTCACGGGAATCTTTGGAGGACCAGTGACACTACTTGGTTATCAGAACGGCGCTACCAGAACCATGATTTTCAGCGTGACCCAAGGGCCGAGATTGTCCAGCTCTCGATCGGACGGCGGCTCGGCATGAAAGAAAAAGAACGGTTCGCTAAATATCCAAGTTTACGCGAGCGCGTAGTTCTCGTAACCGGGGGGGCGACGGGGATTGGCGCCGCCGTTGTCGAAGAGTTCGCTCTCCAGGGTTCCCGCGTAGCGTTTCTCGACATAGACGTGAACGCCTCATCGCGATTGATTGCGGACCTTTCTACCCGATGCTCGCACATACCGGTTTTCCTCGCTTGCGACTTGACCGATATCGGGGCGCTGCGAGCTGCCGTGGCGCAGGTCGAGGCCACCCACGGCGCGGTCCACGCGCTCGTGAACAATGCGGCGAGCGACGATCGCCATTCTTATTCCGATGTGACGCCGGAATATTGGGATGGGCGGATGGCAATAAACCTGCGTCATCAGTTTTTTGCCATACAAGCAGTCGCTCCGCGCATGATCGCCGCAGGCGGCGGCTCGATCATCAATATGAGTTCGATTGGCTGGATGATTCCCTCAACTGGAATGCCCGCTTACGTAACTTGCAAAGCGGCAATCGTAGGTCTGACGAGAACGATGGCCCACGAGCTCGGGAAATCTAACATTCGTGTAAACAGCGTCTTACCCGGCGCGATTCTGACGGAGCGCCAGCGCCGCCGGTGGTGGACGCCGGAATACGAGGCCGAGATCATGGCAAGCCAGGCTCTCAAGCGGAGTTTGGCTCCTGAAGAGGTTGCGCGCCTCATCCTTTTTCTTGCGGCAGATGATAGTGGAGCGATAACGAACCAATGCTACGTCGTTGACGGGGGATGGGTGTAACCGCGTGGCGCTCGTGTCGCTCGCCGCGGCACAATACCTATTCACAAGTGATAGCGGGCTCGTGACCTCGCGCTGCGGGGCGGGTCGCGGTAGTTTTGTTCTCAGATTTTCTCCAGATGGACGATAGCGCGAACAACGGGAAAACCAATCGATGGTGAAATCAAGACTTAGAAGCCGGTTGGTGGGCCCGCTAGGATTTGAACCTAGGACCAACGGATTATGAGCGCGCACAGTTAAATTTCTTCCTCTATCCCTACTGTGCCCTGGAATGCGTCTGACGCGTGTCCCGCAAACTCAAATTTAGCCTGTACTACCCCGTTTGACCTTCACTTTGGCTGCTTTCTCGTCACGACGGCGTCACCTTCGCGAAACATAGTAACCTAAAAGTGTATCTTCGCCGCCAGTTGGATCACACGCGGAAAGTTTTGCTGGCTCTCCGGCAACCGCCCGAACCTAGGGCTGCTGAAGCTCGTATCTGGTCCCGGCCGAATAGGCGTATTGGTCACATTAAAAGCTTCCGCGTTGAACTCGAACTTGTAGCGTTCGCTGAACGAAATAGTTTTCTTAGCGGAGATGTTTAGCTGCCGAAGCGCGGGGTTCCGGATGTCGCCGAATCGGTCCGGAAGCGTCCGTGGGGTGAACGCCGGGAAATTCTTATAGCACGTCTTATCGTTGTTGAACCAGTGATTCTCATCTTGGACGGCTGCATGCCACGTGCCGCAACTGTTTATAAGGTTTGGCCAGACGACGGGATAGCCCGAAAGGTAGGTCAGAATCCACTTGAAACGCCAGCCTCCGGCAATCGCGTTGCCCCTGTGGCCGTTAAAGAGCCTATGACCTGTGCCGATGGGCAAGTCCCAGACGCCTTCGAAGGAAAGGTTCTGAGGCTTGTCTGTATTATCCAGCTCGTGAATCAGCGGTTCTTGCGCGTTCCAGTTGTTCAGGCGGTGGTTTTGCTCGAAGGCTTTCGCAAAAGCGTATGAAACCACAAAAGTCAGAACGCCATGGCTGCGATCGCCAAGAACTCGCTTCTCGATTTTCACCTGGAGGGCGTCGGAGCGGTAGCGTCCAGCCTGCACGAGGTTGTTCGTAAGTCCGGGGAAAATAGGATCTGCCCTCAGCAAATCGAAGCGCGAGATAGTAGGGCTACTGCCAAGGGCAGTTCGAGGTGAAACGATTCCGAAAAACGGGTTCGGTATTCGCAGGTTCAGATAGGTATTGTCACCAACGCCGGCGAGACGATCGGACAGGCTGATGTTGCTCAAATCAAAGCCGGACTCAATATGGATTTGATAGTTCCCAGCGTACGACCCCTCCGCTAGGATTCCGTGGGGCAACTCCCGCTGGAATCCGACTGAATACTGATATGTCCGCGGGATCTTGTAGTTCGGGGGTTGGAAGCTGGCGCCATTTCCGACATTCGTCAACAAACCCAGACTTGATTCAGGTGGCGGCAAAACCCCATCTGGGAATGGGTTTGTGATTGAGTACGGCCCGCTCGCACAAGTCGCGGGATCGCTGCCACAAGCAGCAGGAGTCAAGCCGTCCGGCGCGACGCTATTGTATGGAGTGCTCTGCTGAAATCCCGAGCGCGTGCCGAGTTGGGTGGGCGAGATATAGTAGATGCCCGCGCCCGCCCGCAGGACGGTTTTTTCAGTCATTCGCCAGGCGATACCTAGACGAGGTGCGATGTTTGTCCAATCGGTGTTGTAAAGTCGGCGAGATTGACCGTTTACACCCGGAAACAAATATCCGCCCGTAAGCTGCGCCGGTGGAGTGGGATAGGTATATTTAGCTGCAGTGGCAGGTGTCACCCCTGCGGGACACTTGGTAGAATCACCCCCGCCACAAGCTGTCCAACCGGCCTGGTTGGCGACCCATTTTGCCAGGATAACGTCACTGTCTGGGTTCTTGTTTGTCAGGTCGAAACCTCGATTCACGCGATTAAATCGCTCCAGCCACGGAATCTGTGCGTCATAGCGCAATCCGACGTTTATAGTCACGCGAGGACGAATTCTCCAATCATCCTGGACGTAAAGTCCCATATAGGGACGCGTCAGGTACGCGCTTTCATTCCAATCGACGGTGCCGCCTGTGGGCGCGCCCAGGAGCAAAGTAGCTAGTCCAGAACCGTCAAATACCGTCGGTGTACTTTGATTGTTGCCGTTGTTTTGTTGTGTCCAGCCCTGGCCAAAAGAGAAACTCCCATTTGACCATCCGTAACTCGCATCGCCCCTGGCCACGTAGTTCCACTCGAAGCCCGTGTGCACGGTGTGCCTGCCGCGGGTGGTAGTCAGGCTTGGGGCGAAATTCCATTGATTGTAAGTGTTCCAGGACAGTAGCGTACCGGCACCACTGAGACCGAACAAAAACGTGTACCCGTCGACTTGGATAACAGGGACTGTGTTCTTCGAATAGGTGGGCGCGTGGAACACTTGCGTAATGCCAAGCTTGTCGGCCGTGAGATTGAAGTCGGTGTAACGCGGAAACATCGAGGTGAACCTGGCGTACGAACCCCGGACGTCGAACACCGATGTCGGGGAAAGCACGTGCGTCCAGGCCGCAATGTAGTTTTGGTCGGTTCGCTCTGACCCAACATCTCCGCTCCCGGCCGGGGGCCCGAAACCTGTTGAATCGCGATATTCTCTGCCATGCTGAAACGTAAACATCGTGTAAATCTGATCGCTCGCGCTGAAGACATGGTCCCAGCGGGCCATCGGCTGGTCATAATGATAGCGGCCGACGTTTCCGCTGGCGATAAAGTTGTTGTTCAGTCCGCTGGTATTCGGTGCCGGATAGTAGGAGAGAATTTTGAGCCCAATCGAATTGATTCGGTTTGTAGGAAGAATGTCTCCCGGAAATTCGTTGCGCCAAACACTAGCCTTCGAACAAGGTTCGCTTGCTGCACCGCATGCGTGCCCGGTCATCGGGTCATAGATTTTGTATCCGAGAGCGCCAAAGTTGATGCCGCCTGCTCCGCCAAGCAGCCCGGGGTCCACCTCCCGAAGTTGGGGCGGAGGAACACTGGAAAGCGCGGGAAAGCCAACGATCTCTCGCCAGCCCTCAAAGCTAACGAAGATAAAGTCCTTTTCCTTCCGTATTGGACCTCCGATGATTCCGCCCCATTGATGTTGATTGTGTTCGGGAACGGGCGTACCGATGAAATTGTTCTGAAAGTAGTTCGCATCGAAGACCTTATTGCGAAAGTACTCAAAAACGTCCCCATGCCAGGCACTCGAGCCCGACTTTATAATGGTATTCACGACGCCGCCTCCGAAACGCCCATACTGTGCGTCGTAGGTATTGGTCATTACCTTAAACTCCTGAACGGCCTCGACATTGGGTGCAAACTGCCAATTGCCGTTGTGGTCGCTTATGGGTGCGCCATTCAGCAAGAAGAGATTTTGCCCCGCGCGAGCGCCATTAATCTTGTACGAAGCGTTCACGTCCCAGCCGCGCGTACCCGAAAAACCGCTCGGCCCGAAGACCTCCTGCGTGAAAATCACGCCCGGTGTCAGCGACATTAGCATGTACGTCTGGCGGCCGTTCAGCGGCAATTCCTGGGTTTTGATAGTGTCGAAAACCAAGCCGCGGTCCGCTGAGCCGCTCTCGAGCACCTCTTGCTGGGCCCTGACAACGACCGAATCGGCCATCCCGCCAATTTGCAAGCGCGAGGGCAAATTCAGCTTGTCGGCCACGCGAAGTACAATGTTCTCCAGCTTTAACGTGCGGAAGCCCTTAGCTCTCACTTCGATGTTGTAAATCCCGGGGTTGAGGTAAGGGATCGTGTAGTGTCCCTCAGTGGTCGTTTTCGCTTCCTTGGTTTCATTGTTTTCGATGTTGATCGCCTTAACCGTAGCGTCCGCAACGCCGGCGCCGCTCGGATCCGATACGTCGCCCTCCAGCGTTGCCCGGAAGTCCTGCGCACACAAGAACGTCGCGGTCGAAAAGAGAATGATCGCCAAGAGGCGACAGATCTCAAGAGCAGACGCCGACCTAGTTCTCAGGGAGACGGAATGCCCATTGTTTTTCATTTTCACCTCCAGGAGACACGCGATCTCGATCGAGTCATAGACCGCCACGCCAGCGAGAGCGTCGGGAGACACGTTAAGTGCTCGCCGGATCACCGAATTGCCCAAACTTCCACAACCTTTGGAGTTAACACTGCCGGCTTTTTCAGATTCGCAACTGGCGCACGGGCCCCTGAGAAAGAAACACATGATGCCGGGGCGGAACGGTTCGTGCCAGAGCTTTTCCGGGCCGACAGCTCCTGGCCTCACTTCGAAACACCGACCGGGGACGGCCGGACGATAAATAGAGCGAACCTAAGAATCAATCGGGTAAATCCCGTAATTGGCAGACGGGAAAAGACCTTAGATTGAGCCGAATCTGGGCGCTTTCACTCATCGCGTATTCCATGGGCGGTTTTATCTCAGACTTCAAGCATAGATCCTCGAAGGTGATCCGTGGAGAGACAGCTGACAATTGGGCAGACCGCAGCGCGGCAAGACCACGTATCCACTCTCAGTGTTGCCGATCACCCAGCATCCTTCACCCCCCCAGTGCCAGAAGTAGTACGCTAAGTACGCGCAAAAAATTCGAGCGATTCTTGAAGGACTTGACGAAGTTGTGCCAAATAGTTCCAGACCCTTGCCCGATGCGGGTTTCCGCCCTTCGGTAATCGACTGAAATCAGACGAATTGTTCCTGAGGATGGTTGGTGGGCCCGCTAGGATTTGAACCTAGGACCAACGGATTATGAGTCCGCTGCTCTAACCGCTGAGCTACGGGCCCCTCATTGATAAGAAAGAAGATAGCGCAGTTCTGTGAGAATCACATTCGCATTTTGCGTCAAACATGCGTTGTAATTTCCGTTCACTTTGCCGCCTTCTTCTTCGACGTGACCTTCTCCATAGCTTCGTGAAGTTAACCTGTCGAAATAATATTGTACCGCATGAAGATGTGTAGCGTCCGATGTCCAGTAGTCTTCATGGCCGGGGCTGTATCTACACCCGCGTTGACGAGGTTGCGAACGGCGGAGCGGCGGAAATCGTGGGGGACAAGGCCCTTGTATTGATGCCACGCTTCCTCTGTCTTTTCTCCAAATCCACACTTAACACATGCCCGAAGGCCATCCGCTGACCGCCAAAACTGCAATTGAAATCCCCGATTTGCACGAATTACCACTCGCGATCATTCGCGGGGATATCGCGCCTCGCTTCGGGGAAGATTTGAATAGAATCTTTGGAGTAGCGCGCGTTCGACCGCGTATATTTCATGAGGCCACATTGAAGTTCGTGGTTTTAAACCGACTCCAATGATTCCAGTCTACCGGTGCTCGCGGCAGTACTGGTTAACCTTGGCCCCCAGCGCATATCTGCTCAGATGAGAAAATTTGTGTCCACGAGGCAAGGGACTACATTCAGATGACCAGTAACCGCTATGCCGCGATCCCTCTAACGAATGAGATTTTCTAGCCATGGTCTAGCAAGAACCTCATACGTAAGCACGTAAAGCATTGAATATAAGCATGTTATGTGGATAAATGGTGCTTGACAATGTCAGATATATAGCATAGTATTTCTGACAAAGAAACTTCACATGGCGACCTCCACAACGAATGCGATCTTGAAGAGAATTCGAGCAAAACACCGCGGGTCGGTCTTTACTCCCAGACAGTTCGCGCACCTCGGAACCCGTGCTGCGGTAGATCAGGCTTTGTCCCGGCTTCAGCGGAGTGGCCAGATTCGTCGTCTGACTCGGGGGGTTTACGAGTTCCCGAAGATACATCCCCGGATCGGTGTACTCTCCCCTTCTCCTGAAGCCGTTGCCAAAGCAATGGCTGAGAGAACGGGAAGCCGAATTACCATCTCCGGAGCAAAGGCCGCCAATCTACTCGGCCTTTCGACCCAAGTGCCTATGCAGAATGTCTTCTGGACAGAGGGGCCTTCTCGCACCCTTCGGATCGGCAACCAAACGGTCACGCTCAAACACGTTGCCCCTTCCAAAATGATTGGCGCGGGAACGGAGGCGGGAATCGTAATTCAGGCTGTTCGGTCGCTCGGGAAAGAGGGAGTTCACGAAATTTCAGTCCATGCCCTTACAAAACACCTTCCCCGTCCCGTCAAGAGAGCAGTTAAGCGGCTCACACCTGCTGCACCGGCTTGGTCCCAGCCTGTTCTAAATCAAATCAGCGCCTGACGCAACTCATGGATGACTTCGCAAAAGGCATACCGACCGAGCGGCAACCCTATTTCGAGGAAACTGCCGCTCGCTGCGACTCCACAACAACGGCGATCGAAAAGGACTTTTGGATCTGCTGGACCCTGAAGCATCTCTTCACATTGGGGGCAATTCCTGAACTCCGGTTCAAAGGCGGAACATCGCTTTCCAAGGTATTCGGCCTCATTGACCGCTTCTCTGAAGACATCGATATCTCAATCGATCGCGCCGCCTTGGGTTTTTCCGGGGAGCGCGACATGGCGAATCCAGCCTTGTCAGGTACTAAACGAAAAGTCCTAGACGAAGAATTACGCGCCGCGATCACGACGGAAGTGAATTCGGACATTCTCCCCAAACTGCACGATCGTTTTCACGGCGTCCTCGGTAAACATGGATGGGGGCTTGCGCCTTCAAAAGACGAAAACGAAGAAATGACTTTGTTGTTCCACTATCCGAATGCACTTGAATACAGCAAGTATTTGCAGCCGCAAATCAAGATTGAATTTGGCCGCGGCGATCTGCAGCCCAGTGACAAATCTTCTGTCACACCGTTTGTTGCTGAGATGTTTCCCGACATGTTTCGAGAGAAGCTTGCGATGGTCCTCGTCCTCGATTCCGAACGCACATTCTGGGAGAAAGTCACTCTCTTACATGCCGAGAATCACCGTCCCAATCCAACCAAACTGAAACCGCGCATGGCGCGGCATTGGTCGGACGTTGCTGTAATGAGTACGGTGGAACGATTCAAAGACCACAAGCTTTCCCTTGATCTTCTATCTCAAGTGATTCGTTTCAAGAAAATCTACTTCGCTGCGAATTGGGCCCATTATGATACCGCCATGCCCGGAACCCTTCGAATCGCGCCCAACGAGTCTCTCGCGGCGATCCTCCGTAAGGACTATCAGCAAATGCAGGAAATGTTTCTCAGCAAGCCCCTGACCTTCGACGAAATCCTTGCAAGGCTAGAAGTGTTGCAGCAAAGAATAAACGCGCTGGGGAAAAAGTAGCGAACGCGGTACCTCACAAACGGCAGCAATGCCATGCTCCTGCCATTCGCCTGTGTGCCAATGAAAGGCGATGTATAATTTCCGCGGCGCGATGCAATCGGGCCTTTGAGTCTTCCGATTCTCAGTGATTCCAATGATAATCCGCTTCAGCGATCCCGAATTCATCCACTACACTTTGCACCCCGGCACCGCTTCGGGAATTCTGGATATCCACAAAACCAACGAACAGCTCCCAAGTGCAGACCCAGAGCGGCACGAGACCGTAGTAGTGAAGTGGTTGAAACCGTCCCAGCGAGAAGCTCTACGGCTGCCAGCGTACATTTAGGCGCGAGGTGAGGAGAAACAGACAAAGGTTCGACTCGCTGTTGCGATCAATCAGATGCCTCAGAATCGGAAGCTCGCGCAAACCGTGGCGGCAAGTCATCTGAACGTGAATCAACGAAGATTTCTGCCCTGTCTAGCTACCACCTGGATGGATTTTCGGTCGAACGGCTAATGATTTTTCTGACCGCCCTGGACCATGACGTGGAAATGGTAATTCGACGCAAGCCGAAATCGCGAAGAGTTGGTCGCATCCCAATGACGGCAGCCCGTTGAGCTTCCGACCGTCGCTGGGCGTGTTCGTCAAAATGATCTTGTAACCGTCGAAGGTCCTGCGTCGATGTGAACGAATCGGGTCGGCGCGTTGTGAACCGGTTGTTCGAGCTCTACTCGCTTGCCTTTGGCGTAGATTTCATGGTGAGGATGGCTTCTGCGCCACTCCGCTAGCGTAGCCGTGCGATTCATATGCTCGACAACTTTTCGCCAACCACCGCCGTTGTAGGCGCAAAAGCTAATTTCTCCCTGTTGAGTTGCCACGGGGATACTGGAATTAGAGATGGCCGAGAAATCGTAGTTGAAAGCGTCTTGGAACCACAACCCGTTAACGGTCATTACTCTCCAACGGGCATCATAAGAATATGCTTTCTGCGACCAATCATCGCTACTACCGGCAACACGGTAGAAACAATCTTCGAGCAAACCCCTAAGCTGCACGAGACCGAAGCCTAAGGGAGCTTCCTTCTGATCGAAATTGCGTAGTACGGACAACGAGACGAGAGCTTTTGTGGCGGCCGGCCCTCTCCCACGATCCGTTATCTCCACGATGTCGCGCATGAATTGTTCCAGGTTGAAGAAGGACGGAATCGGAACTGCCACCTTCTGGACTGAATCTATGAGCAAGAGGCTGAAGATCCCTTGATGTGGGTGGGTGTCCGGGAAAAGACTTCCTAAGACTGCATTGGGGTTTAGGACGTCGCACAAATGTGCGAATACTCCATAGTCTGAGACCGGGAACCAATCGCGCATTGGCCGCCAGGCAGTCGAACCCTGCTCTTCTAGGTCGTAGGCGAGCTGCGAGAGCGGATAACGCTTCACGTACCGGTCGTCGGTGGATATACCTTCATCTCTGCCCGTAAACATGACAGGTTGAAACAACACGCCGTGAATCTTGTCTGTGTTCTCAATCGCGAAACGGACGATGTCACCAAGCCCATCGTTGTTGAGACCGTTGACGACTGTAACTTGCAGCGTGGTTCGCATTCCAGTCGCAGCGATGTTCTCCAATGCTTGCCGCTTCACTTCCATATAGTTTCCGAGCCCGCGATGTTTGTTCATTTCTTCCGAAACGCCGTCGCACTGGAGGTATGCGGCGTGTAATCCAGCTGCCTTCGCCTGGAAAGCAAAGTCTCTGCTCTCGGCAAAACGTACACCGTTCGTCGCGACGTGAAGCCGGTGGAAGCCCATGCTTTTCGCGTGCTGTACAGCCTCTAGAAAAATCGGCGAAAGTGTGGGCTCTCCTCCTGAGAACAGAACGTTGACCTCTCGCTGAGGCTTAAACGAAACGGCATTGTCGAAGAGCGCTTTTATGTCTCCCATATCCAATTCGTGAACATAGCTGGCGGCGTTAGCGTCCATGAAGCACGGCGAACACATCATGTTGCATCGGTTGGTCAGATCGACGATCAAATGTGATCCCCGGCCTGATCTGATGCTGTTGGGACCGTGATTGTGCACATCCTGGTCGTGGGCGCATTCAAAATCCCGGCCAAAAGCAAGCCGCTCCATCCTTCGGAAAAAATCCGGGTGATTGGATAGCATGTCCTCAAAGGGGCCATGCCTGTCGCACACTTTGCGCATGAGGATGCGCCCGCCTTCTTCCAATATTTCCGAATCAATGATTCCCGGTCGGTCCCTAAAATCAGCAATCTCATTTTCACCACTCAGAACCGCTTCAGCTGCTTCGCGGTTACAATCAGGGCACAGCGAGGGCGTTTTCCTGGGAACACCCAGTTCCAGGGGTCTTCGTTGTCCCGACTTGAGCAGCGGTCCAGGAGCCCACTTTGGTGCGGGCAAGACCCTCTCTCGTAATGCGCTGTTAATCGGCTGAAGAACTTTCCAGCCTACATTTGCGATGGCATAGAGAGCGTCGACCTTAGACGTAAACATTGGAATACCTCCCTGACGGTATCCTCACGGGCGATAGAAACGTGCTGACGGACAGGCTGGACACGAAACCAATACGCGCACAGCTGGGCATCTGTCAAGTGGAAATGTGGCTAGCAAGAACTGGTCGGCGACAATCTCCTTAACTCTGCACCAGGGCTAGGATTGCCCCTGCGATCCCCCTCCCTGTCCGACACTTTGTCCATGCGCCGCGCCAGTTTTGTTGCTGGTCGGATTTCAGATTTTATGCGTATCCATGCGGTCCAATGCGGCTACAAAACGATCCTGAACCGCCAAATTCCTGTCGCAAAGTCTTGCGCATAGAGTCGAATAGTGCGCGAGTGTGTGCTTGTGCGTCGCCAAGCAGGAGGTACAGCAGGACATACCCGTGACATTATGAGTCCGCTGCTCTAACCGCTGAGCTACGAGCCCCACGCTTGAGAAACATTTTATCCTGAAATTGCCCAATTCACCCGTGCTGTGACCCAGATTTCTGCTCACCCCTTGGCGCAGAGGGCGTCTATCGCCAGTGGGGTGGTTTGTCACTGAAAAGAAAGCCATTTGTATCGTTGTCTTTTGTGGAGAGGAGAAGGTGTGATTATGCGGAACGTGTGGAAGTGTGTTTTGGGACTGTTGGTGGGACTCGGCGTTTTGTGCGGGAACGCCAACGCGCAATTCAAAAACGGAAGCCAGCCGACGGAGCTGAACATCCCGCGAGTCAGCCAGCGCGGCACGGTGTCCCAACGAATCGGACTGACGGACATCACGATTACTTACCATAGGCCGGCAGTAGGCGGGCGGGAGATCTGGGGCAAGACGGTGCCCTATGGAAAAGTATGGCGGGCGGGCGCGAATGAGAATACGACTATTACTTTCTCCGACGATGTCTCCGTGGAAGGGAAACCCCTTGCGGCGGGTACGTATGGGTTGCACACCATCCCTGACAAAGATCAGTGGACGGTGATTTTTTCGAAGAACTCGACTTCCTGGGGCAGCTTCAGCTACGACGAGAAAGAGGATGCGCTGCGCGTGAGCGCGAAATCGCACGCGGCGGAATCGTTTGACGTGTTGACGTACGTTTTCGAAGACGTGAAGGCGGATTCGGCGGCTGCGACACTTCGGTGGGAGAAGCTGGCGGTTCCCTTCCGCATTTCCGTGGACGTGAAAGCGGTAGTGTTGAAGAGCGTCAAGAACGAGCTGCGGAATGTCGGCGGATTCACCTGGGGCGGATACGACGAGGCGGCGCAATGGTGCCTGGACAACAATTACAACCTGGAAGAGGCGCTGAAATGGGAAGACACTTCGATCCAGAATGAAGAGCGGTTTGAAAATTTGGAAACCAAATCGCGCATCCTCGACGTGCTGGGGCGAAAGGAAGAATCCGCCAAAGTGGTTTCCAAAGCGTTCGACAAAGCCACTGCGATTCAACTGTACTCTTATGCCCGGGGCCTGCAACGATCGGGGAACGTCAAGCGCGCGTTCGAGATCTATCCTCAGGTCCCCAAGAAGGATGCGAATCATTGGACCAGCCACTTGGCGCTGGCGCGAATCTCGTCGAACACGGGAGATTTTCCGACGGCGGCCAAGGAAATGACCATGGCGATCAGCGTCGCGCCTGATACGACGAAGCCGTTTCTTCAGCCGTTGCTGAAGCGCTTGGAGGCGAAAGACGACATCAATAAATAGCCGGATTCCCTCCTCCGGCTCGGGCGGCGCAGGCTTAGATTTTAAGCGCGGATGATCGTGCTCCGGCTAAGTCTCAAATGAGTTCAGGACAATTCTAATTTGTGGTGCGCGCCCCCGCGCGCGGTTAAGTGATTAGGCGCGAGAAAGCGCCGGTTGCTTGTGCTCCGCAACGGTCGCGAGCGCGGCCTCAATCACGGCGAATCCTTCGTCGAGCTGCTCGTCGGTAACGACGAGCGGGACGAGAATGCGAATCACGTTGTTAAAGGTGCCAGCGGCGATAGTGATGAGGCCGTGCTCATAGCAATACTTGGCGATGGCCTTGGTCTCGGAGTCGGCGGGCTCGCGGGTCTCTGCGTCACGCACCAATTCGAGGGCGCACATGCCGCCGAGGCCGCGCACGTCGCCGATTAAAGGCCATTTTTTCTGCCAGCCGCGGGCGCGTTCTTCAAAGTGTTTCCCGATGGCGGTGGAACGGGCCAGCAGGCCGTCCTTCTCGATGGTTTCGATGGCGGCGAGCGCGGCGGCGCACGAAGCAGGATGGCCGCAGTAGGTTCCGCCAAGAGAGCCCACGCCGGGTGCGTCCATGATTTCGGCGCGGCCAGTGACGGCGGCGATGGGCATGCCTCCGCCGAGCGACTTCGCCATGGTGATCAGATCAGGCTCAATGCCGAAATGTTCGGAGGCGAACCATTTGCCGGTGCGGGCGAAGCCGGATTGCACTTCGTCGGCGATGAAGAGAATGCCGTGCTTGCGGCAGATGCTTTGCAGCAGCTTGAAATAGCCGGCCGGCGGAATGACGAAGCCGCCTTCCCCGAGAACGGGCTCGGCGATCACGGCGGCGACGGATTCGGGAGCCACGGAGCGCTTAAAGGCGTCTTCAAGATGATGCGCGAAGGATTCCGCGGTGGCTCCTTTTTCGGCGCGGTAGGGATAGGCGAACGGAATGCGGTAGATGTCGCTGGCAAAGGGCTCGAACCCCGCTTTGTAGGGATGCGTCTTGCTGGTCAGCGACATGGTGAGAAGCGTGCGGCCATGGAAGGCGTCTTCGAAACAAATGACAGCGGGGCGCTTGGTGTAAGCCCGGGCGATTTTGATGGAGTTTTCGATGGCCTCGGCGCCGGAGTTGACAAGGATGGTTTTCTTCGGAAAATTGCCGGGAGCCAGGGCGTTGAGTTTTTCCGCCACGGCAACGTAGCTCTCGTAAGGAGTGACGGCGAAGCAGAGATGCAAGTGCTTCTCGAGTTGCTCGCGGATCGCGGAGATTACCCTGGGAGAGCGATGGCCGATGTTGAGGCAGCCGATGCCGCCGGCAAAATCGAGATAGCGATTGCCGTCGACATCCTCGATGGTGGCGCCTTGGGCGCTTGCGGCGAAAACCGGGGTGGCATTCGAAGGGCCGCGTGGAACCGCGGCTTCGCGGCGCGCCATCAATGCGCGCGACTTGGGTCCCGGTATTTCCGTGCGAATCTGAATTGTAGACATTTTTTATTTTCCTTGCTTTGAAATCTAGTACCAGCCGATCGGGGTTTCGTCGAGGTTGACGAAGACCTGTTTGGTTTCCAGATATTCTTCAAGGCCCCACGGACCGAGCTCGCGGCCGAAGCCGGACTGTTTGTATCCGCCCCACGGTGCTTCGACATACGTCGGTTGCATGTGATTGACCCACACGATGCCGGCGCGCAGCGATTTCACGACGCGGAACGCTTTGTAAATGTCGCGCGTCCAGACCGCCGCGGCGAGCCCGTAGGGCGTGTCGTTGGCGATGCGAATCGCCTCCGGTTCGCCTTCGAACGGAATCACCGAAGCGACGGGGCCAAAGATTTCTTCGCGTGCGATGCGCGCGTTGTTATCGACGTCGTAGAAAATGGTCGGCTCGACGTAGTAGCCTTTGCCAAACTGTTTCGGGCGACCGCCGCCGATGGCCAACTTCGCTTCTTTCTTCCCGACTTCGAGGTAGGAGCTGACGCGGTCGTATTGCTCCTTGCTGACCAGTGGACCCATTTTCGTTTCGCGTTCCAGCGGCGCGCCCAGCTTGATGCGCTTGGCCTTCTCCGTCATGGCTTCCACGAACTTCGGGTAGATTTTCTTCTCGACCAGAATGCGGCTGCCTGCGGAGCAGACTTCGCCCTGATTGATGAAGATTCCGAAGAGCGCGCCGTCAACGGCAGCTTCCCAATCCGCGCCATCGAAGAAGATGTTGGGAGACTTGCCGCCAAGCTCTAGCGTGACGCGCTTGAGTGTGTCTGCGGCACTCTTGACGATCATTTTTCCGACCGCGGCGCTGCCGGTAAATGCGATCTTGTCCACTCCGGGATGCGCCACCAACGCAGCTCCCGCGGTTTCACCCATGCCATTGACCACGTTCACTACGCCCGGCGGCAGGCCCAGCTCTTCAAACCAGTTGGCGACTTCCATCATGGTGAGCGGGGTCTGCTCCGCAGGCTTGAGGACGCAAGTGCATCCCGCGGCGATGGCGGGAGCGAGTTTCCAGGAAGCCATTACCAATGGATAGTTCCAGGGAATAATCTGCCCGGCGACGCCAACCGGTTCACGCAGCGTAAAACTCAGGGCATTGGCGGGCACCGGATTGACGTGCCCCAGAACTTTGTTCGCGAGGCCGGCATAGTATTCGAAACAAGTGGCGACATCAGCGATGTCGTACTCCGCTTCGACAATGGGCTTGCCCGAATTGCGGCACTCCAGCTCGGCGAGTGGCGCGGCGTTGGATCGAATTTTCTCCGCCAGCTTGTAGAGAAGGCGGCCGCGTTCGGCGGCGCTGGTCTGCGGCCACGGGCCAGAATCAAACGCGGCACGCGCGGCTTTTACGGCGCGATCAACATCGGCTGCCGTGCCCGATGCAACATGCGCGATCACTTCTTCGGTCGAAGGATCGTAGACGGGAAACATCTCGCCGGAAGCACTCTTGACCCACTGGCCATTGATGTAGTTTTGATAGGCTCGAACGACCGTTTTTGCAGTGCTCGACATAACTGCCTCCCAAATTCAAAGCGCAAGCGCCGCCGCCAGTTTCCGCGCCGCCTTGCGTCTGCCGTAAATAAAAAAGAAAAATGCGGCGAGGCCGATGAAAAACAACGTGCCCCCGAACATCCAAATCTCGTAAGACAGAAGCGACTTAATCTGCTGGGCCGGAAAAAATGCCAGGGCGATTCCCAGACCGGTGGTCGTGAATCCACTGAAGCCGGCGAGGATCAGCTTCGTTCTGCCGTAGCGCCCCTTTCGAAACGAATCGCTGAACGCGATCTTCAGCAGAGCGCCAAACATATAGAGAAACGGGATCAATTGCAGCACCACGGCGAGGGACAACAACTTCTGAAACGTTTCCTGCACTCCCGCGCCCGTAAAAGAGAAATTGATCACCACCAGAATCATCGATACGGCCGCGTGTACGATCAGCGCGGCATACGGCGTGGCGTACTTTGGGTGGATCTTGCCAAGCCAGGAAGGCATATAGGAATCGAGGCCGGCGACAAAGGGAATCCGCGCGGAACCTCCAAGCCAGGCGGAGCCAATTCCGACGATCGAGATGCTCAACAGGAATGCAAAGGGTGCAACGATCCAGCTGACCCCAACGCGGCTGGCCATGTGGCCCACGGCCTGAACAATTCCTTGGAGAACGCTGATGTCGTTCTTGCTCACCGCGACGAGCAGCGTCAGTGTCGCTCCGATATAAAGCAAACCGGATAGAAAGCCGCCCCAGGCGACGGCCCCGGGAAGAGTTCTCTGAGGATTCTCGATTTCATCGCCCATGACCGAGGCGAGTTCCAGCCCCACGAGGCCGAAACAGATCACACCGAATGAATTCAGAACAAAACGAGGGTTCGCCGGAATCTGGAAATCCGCCGTCGTCACCGACGTACCGAACCGCAGCCATATTACAATTCCCAAACCGATAAGGACAGCCGCGGCAACAAAAGTTCCGACCGCGCCGAGATTGTTAAGCCACTTCCCGACGCCCAGACCAAGAATGTTCAGCACGACCAGCAGGAATAACAAAACCAGAGAAGCCGTTAAGGTGAAGGATTTGTTGTCCGCGAGCGTTTCGTGGCCGGCTCCCAAAACAAACACGAACACACCGACGAAATAAAGCATGATCGTCGGCACGTACATCATGTTGTTCGTCCAGTAGCACCAGCCGGAGAGAAAACCGTGGAAGTCTCCGAAGACTTCCTTGGCCCAGAGGTACACGCCGCCCTCACCCGGAAAGCGATGCGCGAGTTCAATCACGGCGATACCCTGTGGCCAGAAGAACAGCGCGAGGGAGATGATCCACAGCCAGACCGTTACGCCGCCATTGGCGGCGATGGACGGAACGACGTTGAGGTTGAAGACGGCGACAACAAAAAGCAAAATGAGGTCCCAGCGTCCCAGCACCCGGCGCAGGCGGGGCGTTTCTTGTGTTGCAGCCGCTGCCGGAGCAGTGCTGACCTCGTTCGCCAATGGCGTTCTCTCCTGACCGACGTACTGGAGCGGACTAATGTCCGGCTGCACCCACAAATGCCAGGCCTCGCTCTTGCTGTGCCTTCGCAAGCGCCGGCGCGATTTCTTCAAAAACGGCGAGGTGCTTGTCAATGTCGGCTTCCGTGTGCTGAACGGAGATCGTCCACTGCTCGTCCCACCAATAGGGCTGCGCGAGGACGCCGCGATTGACCGCGGCGAACCAGTAATGGCGCCAGAGATCGACGTCGATCTTGGTCCAGTCGCGGTAGTTCTGAATCTCCTTCGGATAGAGCATCAACGCGCCGTTGACGCCGGCGCTGGCGACGTAGGCCTGCAGGCCGGATTTCTTGACGATGGCGCGATAGCCTTCGGTGAGATTCTTGCCGAGTTTGCCAACGTGCGCATAATTCTCGCGCGTGAGGACCTCGCGGAACGTCGCCAGGCCCGCGGCCATGGCCACACGGTTCGTGTTGTAGGTGCCGCCGTGGAAGACCTTGTGCTGCGAGATCAGATCCATGACCGCGCGGCTCGCGCCGAATGCTCCCAGCGGCAAGCCGCCGCCGATGGACTTTGCCAGGCAGATCATGTCTGGCTTCACGCCGAAAAATTGGCTGGCGCCGCCCCAGGCAAGCTTCGCGCCCGTTTTCACTTCGTCGAAGATCAGCAACGCGCCGTTTATTGTGCAGATGTCGCGCAGGCTCTGCAAGAAACCGGGCTGCGGCATGCACAGTCCTACGTTCATGAGGATGGGTTCGAGAATGATCGCAGCGATCTGGCCAGGATACTGCTTAAAACGATTCTCGACGCTCTTCAGATTGTTGAAGCTGGCGACGACAACATTCTCGAGCGAGGCCTTCGGGATGCCGCCGCCACCGGGAACGGAATTGGGCGCATCGGGATCGCCGTAATCTTCCACCTTGGGCTTGACGCTGACGAGCGCGGTGTCATGAAGGCCGTGGTACGCGCCTTCGAACTTCAGAATCTTGTCGCGGCCCGTCGCGGCGCGCGCGATGCGGCAGGCATGCATGGTGACTTCCGTTCCGCTGGAACCGAACCGCACCATATCCACCGGATAGCGTTTGCAAATTTCTTCGGCAAGCTCCCATTCCTGCTCGTGTGGCATCCCGAACGTTGTTCCTTCATGCAATTTCTGTTCGACCGCCTTCACGACAGCGGGATGGCAATGCCCAGCCATCAGTGCTCCGAAGCACAGGTTGTGGTCGATGTATTCGTTGCCGTCGACGTCGTGAATGCGGCCGCCCTTTCCGTCCTTCACAAAAATCGGATAAGGCTCGTAGTGGCGGTAGTTGCTCGCAACTCCGAGCGGGATGCGTTCCAGAGCACGCTTGTGGGCGACTGCCGATTTCGGCGTGCGCTTTTCGTAGGTGGCGATTTCCTTCTGAAGTGCGTCATGCATTTGAGTGCTCCGTGATGGCAGGTCTGTTCCCTGCGGTCAGTATCGGCGTGGAAAACCTGATGATGCTCTTGCGCGGCTTTTGCCTTACTTTCAGTGTACACCCTGCAATTCCAATGAGGATCCTAATGGCCTGACGGGTGGCACTCTCCGGGCAAATTTTTTCAAACGTGAGAAGGCGCTCTCCTCTAGCTCCCTAGAAGAACAGCTTCAGTGCGAACTGCACCTGCCGCGGCTCTCGAGTGCGCTTGACGCGGCCGAAATCCGCTCCGTCGGTGATGCTGCCGTCCGGGTTCAGAAACTGGGTATGATTAAAGATGTTAAAAAACTCGGCGCGGAACTCAAGGTGCATTTTTTCTCCCATGCGTGTGACCTTCTGCACAGAGAAATCGAAGTTAGAAATCCCCGGTCCGCAGCAGATGGTCCGCGGCGCGTTGCCCAGCAGCTGTAGTGGTGTCGAATTGGAATCCTGGACGGGGAGAGCGAAGGAATTGGGATCAAAGTAGAGGCTTCCGTGGGTTCTGGGATCAAACGTGCGGAATGGGGCAATTAGATCCGGTTTACCAGGCAGCTCGAAGTCAAAGCTGTTTTCCAATTCCGAGTCGTTGCTCGACTCCAGTCGAATGGGGAAACCGGTCTGAAGAGTAGTAATGCCCGAAACCTGCCATCCGTTCAGGATCTTGCCCTTCGCACCCTGATATTCGGGGACCGGAAGCGACCAAAGGTAGCTGAGCACGAACCGGTGCCGCGCGTCAAAGAGAGAGAGTGCGCGATTACAACGGTCGCAAATCGGTCTCAGGATGCTCTCAAAGCTGGAGGCGTTGTCGATGGACTTGCTGAAGGTGTAGGCCAACTCAAACTGCAAGCCATAGCTCATTCTCTTCTCCAGTGAAGCTTGCAACGAGTTGTAATTCGAGTTCGCGACTGTGTCTTGGGCAAAGATGCTGGAAAATACCGGGACGCCATCGGAGGGGCAGCCGACTCCCGTGGTGGGCTCGCAAATCGGCGAACTGAACCGACGCAAGCCGACCAAGGTGGTATCCGGATTACCAGGACCGATGGTCGGAACCGAGCCGTACGGGAGGTGTACCGTGAAGCCTGCAGGTACCGAACCCGCAGGCAGGAAGAAAGAACTGTCAGCGAAGAACGGCCCGCAGGCATAATCGGAAGCCAAGGCCGTGTTCGGCGCGACGTTTGTGTAGTAATCCGAAATATTCTGCATGTCGATGCAGGTCTGCGCGTTTCCAAAATTGATGTCGTGGGTAGCGAGCAGGCGGTGTCCCTGTGAGCCCACGTAACCAACAGAGAGCACCATGTCCTTTGTCAGCTGATGCTGGATCCCGAAGTTATACTGCGCGGTGTACTGCGAGCGCAGTTTGGGTTCAAGTTCCCCAAACAGCAGGATGGGACGGAAGGCGGACCAGTCGGTCGGGGTTCCGTGCGGCGGAGTAAGAACTCCGTTAAAGGGATTGGGCGCCACGGTTCCATCTTGAAGAACAAAAGGGGTGGTAAACAGGCCTTCGGATAGGAGCGAGCTACCACCGAAGGGCGGCTCAGCCTGGAATTGCTCGAGCACAAGTTGCTCGATCGGGTTGTAGAAGAGTCCCCATCCGCCGCGGACGGTGGTCTTACCATCTCCCTTGGGATCCCAGGCAATTCCAATACGGGGAGCAAAAGACTTGTAGTAATTGTCGGTGAGCCCTTTCGGAACACCTTTGTCCCCGGGGACGACCAGGCCCAGCGGGAATACCGCCGCAGCTGAACCGCCGGGGTTGCAGTTGGTATCAGGATATCCGAGGTTTGCCTGGCTTGCCGCCGTGAGTTGGCAGGGATAGGTCGTGGTAGCCTGCCCCGGCCGGAAAGTTTGGTAGCGCAACCCCGCATCGTAGAGCGGTTGGTTGTATTCCCAACGCAATCCATAGTTGAGGGTCAGATTTCGCCGGATTTTCCAGCTATCTTGCGCAAACAGGTAGATCGAGTTGCCACGAACATCCTCACTTTGGGCTGACCCCTGCAAATACGAATCTGGAAGACCCAGCAAATAGTTGGGAAACAGGTTCTGGTTTCCATTGACGTCGAGGGCGATCGGGTCGTTTAAACCGCCGCCGAAGTAGCTGTAATCACCGTTGGGGTCGAAGAACAACGTTTGGAAGAAGCGTTGATTTCTGAGATCCACGCCGAACTTGGTGGTGTGGTTGCCCATTACTTTGGTCAAGCTCTCGCTGAGCTGATAGGTGTTTCCCTTTTGCGGCAACTCGCCTTCGAAGTCGTTGCCAATGGCAAATCCGCCAGAAATGGAGATGAACGGCACACCTTCCCGCTTCGGGCCGAGACCTGGCGTGATCCCGATCTTTGGGTCGGATGGGATGACACCAGGTACGTCAGTGGTGCCGGTGAAACAGATCGGAGCCACCGCGGAACTGCAGGAATCGGTCACCAGGTTGGTGTGTTGCGGATGAAGGAATGTGCCTTGCGCCTCGCGGAAATAGCTGAGCCTTAATTCGTTCACGACGCTGGAGTTGATGGTCCATGCATGGGAAACGTTAATCTGCTGCGCGCGGGTGGCGTTGTTGTTGCCGAATCCCTCAAGCAGATTCGGGGTAGCTGCCTGGAATCTTGTAAACGGTTGCGCGTCGAACGAGTCGTTGAAGTAGTAGTAGATGCTCAGATTCTGCTTCTCGTTGATCCGGTGGTCCAGTTTCATGGTGAACTGGTTGGCGTGCGAACTCTCATTGGGAATGGATTGGAAGACATTGGCGCCACCTGGCGTGAGATTGGAGCACTTGGGGTCCGCGTTAGGACAGGGGACGTAGCGTTTCATGAGGTCGACTGCGACCGGGTCCAGGCAGTTCGACGGAATTATGCTTCCGGGAAAAAGCGTACCGTAGGCGTCGCCTACCGAGGCGCCGAGATTACACCGGGCATTGAAGACGTCAGCAACCAACTGATCCTGAATGGTGGCGCTGGGATCGAATGGCGTAGCCGAGAAGTCTCCGTTTCGCTCAGCAGCTGTCGGAACCACGACGGGATCGGAGGAGATTCCGTGGACCACGCGGCGTCCTTCATAAGACGCGAAGAAGAAGGTCCGATCTTTCTTGATAGGTCCGCCAAACGTTCCGCCGAACTGGTTTTGCTTGTCATCGGGCCGTCGCAGATCGAGGTAGCCTTTGGCATTGAATAATTGGTTGCGCAGGAATTCGTAGACGTTGCCATGGAGATTGTTGGTTCCCGACTTGGTGACCACGTTGATGACAGCACCAGAGTTGCGCCCGTATTCGGCATCGAATGTATTGGTCAGGACGCGGAATTCCGCGATGCTGTCGGGAGTCGGCTGAATCCCCGGGGAGTTTACAAACAGATCGTTACCATCGCCGCCATTGACGTTGAAATTGTTGGAGCGCCCACGGCCTCCATTGACAGAAACGGCGCCCGACTGATTGCTTCCGTAGAAAAGATCTGATCCTCCAACGCCCTGGACTCCAGGCTGCAATTGCAGCAGTTGGTAGGTATCGCGAGCGTTGAGCGGCAATTGGCTCACCGCGCGCTCGTTCACCACCGCGCCGAGCTGCGTCGAGGTCGTATCCACCACAGGAGGTGCCCCAGTGACTTCCACCACTTCCGTCGAGCCGCCAATTTGGAGAGTAATGTCGAGTGTCAGAATTTGGTTCAGTTCGAGGGTGACACCCTTGCGCAGGTACTTCTTGAATCCAGTTAGCTGAAGCTCCACTGTGTAAGCGCCGACGGGAACTTCAAGAAACACATATTCACCCGTCGCGCTGGATTGGGCTGTGCGCTCGCCGCCGGTCGCTTCATTTCGAAGGGTGACGTTAGCGGCGGGCACCGCTCCGCCACTGGGATCCATCACCGTGCCGCGGATGCGGCCGCCGGTGCTCTGCGCGTCGGCAAACGGCGCCGCGAGGCAGAATGCCATCGCCAAAACGATTGCGAATGAGATGCTGCGGCAACACCACGAACACAGTTGCCGGAATCGCGCGTCAACCTTCATGAACTCACCCCTTGCCGCGAAGAATCTTTTGAGGGCTGATTCTTCGAGGTTGCTGTGCCCCTGAAACCTTACTATAATCCTGTAAACTTAGAGAAGGCCGGGACCGGTGTCAAGCAGAAAGAATTTATCCGACACATCGGCGGCACGCAAACCGCCGCGCACGTTGCGCATCAGCGAAGTGGCGCGGCGCGTGGGCATTTCTTCCTCCGCTTTGCGCGCCTGGGAAGCCTTGGGCCTCGTCTCGCCGCAGCGCACGCGGAGCCGCTACCGCCTTTTTAACGAATCCGATGTGCGCCTGCTGCAGCGTGCGATTTTCCTGCGCCGCGCCCGCGGCCTCAATCCCGCCGCCATCGTCCACGTGCTCAAGCGCCAGGGAATCGTCTCTGCTCCTGCGGAGAGCACGCTCCTTCCCGGACAACGTTTCCGCCGCCTGCGGACCCGCCGCGGCCTGTCGCTCGCTCAAGTGGCTCGCGCCACCGGGGTCTCCGTCGGTTTTCTCAGCGCCCTCGAGCGCGGCCAGATGCGCTCCTCGATTGCCACGCTGCGCCGCATCGCCCGCTTCTACCGCATCAACATTCTTTCACTCTTCGAAACCGCCGGCGATAATCCGCGCCTCGTGCGCCCACATCAGCGAAAAGTCCTGGAGACCACGCCAGGCGTGCGCATGGAGCTGCTTGCCTGGGGGAACACAGCGATGGAGCCGCATCTTTTCCGCATCAAACCCGGGGGCGGCAGCGGTGCATCCTACTCGCACGAAGGCGAGGAATTCCTGCACGTGCTTCGCGGAAATTTTGAGATCTGGCTCGACGCCAAGGAGCATTATCATCTAAAGCCCGGCGACAGTCTCTATTTTGAGAGTTCGACTCCGCACCGCTGGAAGAATCCCGGCCGTACGGAAACCTGGCTGCTGTGGATCAACACGCCGCCAACATTCTGATTCACAGGACTAGGTGCCGATGAAAACTCGCATGCCTCGCGTCTTTCTTCAAACTCTTCTGGTCTTGCTCGGTGTCGCCGCCTTCACTCGCGCGCAAGGCCGGATCGTGGAACCGGCGGACATCATCGTCGTTCACGGTCACGTTTATACCGAAAACCCCAAGCAGCCCTGGGCTCAAGCCGTGGCGATTTACCGCGGAAAAATCGTTGCCGTTGGAGACGACCCCGAAATTGAGCGCCGGCGCGGCATGGGCACCAAGGTCATCAACGCCGGCGGAAAGCTTGTGCTTCCGGGCATTGTCGACTGCCACGTTCATTTCCTGGATGGCTCCCTCAGTCTGGGGCGCGTGAATCTCGAAGGCTCTAAGGATCCCGCCGACATTCAAAAACGACTGCGGGAGTATGCCGCTCAACGTCCTGGGGACGACTGGATCCTTGGCCGCGGCTGGAATTACGCTATGTTCGGTCCCGAAGCGCTCCCGCACAAGAAATATTTGGATGAACTCTTCCCCAGTCGCCCGGTTTTCCTCGAAGGTTATGACGGACATACCTACTGGGCAAACTCGAAGGCTCTCGTTCTGGCCGGGATCACCCGCGATACTCCGGATCCGCCAAACGGGACGATTGTTCGCGACCCCAAAACGGGTGAGGCCACCGGTGCGTTAAAAGAATCAGCTCAGGGCCTGGTCGCCAAGATTATTCCAAAGCCGTCTCGCGTCGAACAGCTTTTGGCGCTGCGCGCAGGCATGAAATGGGCCAACGAACACGGCATCACTCGCATCCACAGCGCTGGACAGGATTTCGAAGCGCTCGATCTCTTCGACGAAATGCGCCGTCGCGGCGACCTGAGCGTGCGCATGTATATCGCTTACTTCCTCAATCCGCCCGAACTCCGGCCTCAGGACCGCGATGCTATCGACCATGCCCGCAAGAAATTCCACGACGACTGGATCGACGCCGACGCCGTCAAATTCATGGTGGATGGCGTGGTCGAATCGCACACCGCTGCGATGCTCGAGCCCTACAGCGACGATCCCTCTTTGAAAGGCAAACTCTTCTGGGAGCCCGCTAACTACAAGGCGGCGGTTGCGGAATTGGACAAGCACGGCTTGCAGCTTTTCACTCATGCGATCGGCGACTACGGCGTGCGGACGGCGCTGGATGCCTATGAAAACGCCGCAACGCGGAACCACAAGCGCGATCGCCGCCCGCGCATCGAACACATTGAAACCATCGCCGCGTCCGACATTCCGCGATTCGGCAAGCTCGGGGTTATCGCCAGCATGCAGCCGCTCCATTCTTACCCGGATTCCGACACGCTGGAAGTCTGGGCGCGGAATGCCGGCCCCGATCGCGCTTCTCGTGCCTGGGCCTGGAAGAGCATCTCTGATGCAGGGGGCCGCCTGGCCTTCGGCAGCGATTGGCCTGTCGTGACTCTCAATCCGTGGGAAGGGGTGCAGACCGCTGTGACTCGCCAAACGTCTGAAGGTAAACCTGAAGCGGGTTTTGTCCCCGAGCAGCGATTGACCGTGGCGCAAGCGATTGAGGGTTACACGCTCGGAGCGGCGTTTGCCGGCCGCCGCGAAAAATCGGAAGGCTCACTCGAGATCGGCAAGCTTGCCGACCTGATCATCCTTTCGCAGAATATTTTCGACATCAATCCGCATAAGATTGATGCGACAAAAGTTGTCACCACCATTGTCGGCGGGCGGCTGGTCTACCAAGCGGACACAAAGTAACCGGGAGGAGCAATGAGACGTCGCGCCATTCTTCTGGCAATTCTGACGCTCGCATTGGCATGCAGCGCTTGCAAGAAAAAAGAAGAATCGCTAAGCCTGCTGGTATGGGAAGGTTATTCCGACGATTCCTTCGTACGCGCGTTCGAAGAAAGCCATCACTGTAAAATCGTTGCGTCCTTTATGGGCTCCAGCGACGAACTCGTCGCAAAACTGCGCGGCGGCAGCGCTTCGAATTACGACGTAATCTCTCCCTCCAGCGACGTCGCCGCCTCCATTGCGCGCACCGGCCTCGCCGCGCCCCTCGATCTTTCGAAGTTGCCGTCCTACGGGCAGCTCTCCTCCAAACTCCGGGACCTTCCTCTTGTCAAAACCAACGGCCAGGTCTACGGCGTCCCTTTCATGTGGGGGCCGAATCCGCTCCTCTATGACACCACTGTATTTGCGAAACCCCCGGATTCTTGGGCGATTCTTTGGGACCCGAAATACAAAGGCAAAATTTCCGTGTGGGATGATCTTTCCACGGTCTACCTCGCCGCACAGATGCTCGGCTTCGACAAGCCGGACCCATCGCGACTTTACAATCTATCGGACGATCAGCTCGCTGCCGTCAGAAAAAAACTGATCGAACTGAAGCCCAACATTCGAAAGATCTGGGCCACCGGCGGAGAACTTACGAACCTCTTCCAGAACCACGAAGTGGTTCTGGCCATGGGCTGGCCGCTGAACACCAATGACCTTCGCAAGTTGAATTTCCCCATCGGAGAGACCATCCCAAAAGAAAACACCACTGGATGGATCGACCACTTGATGATAACCGCCGCGAGCAGTCATAAGGATTTGGCGCACGACTTTCTCGAATACATGATCGAACCGAAAACCCAGAAACTGATCACCGATAGGACGCACTACACTCCCGCCAATCCTGGGGCGTCACAGTTTCTAACTCCGGACGAAATCAAAGGCCTGCACCTCGATAACCCCGCTGCCTACATGCAGCGGATTTATTTTTGGCAGGACGTTCCTCGCCGCGCGAAGTACAACGAAATCTGGAACGAGGTGAAAGCCGCTCAGTGAGCTCCGCCGCTGCCAACCCGCAGCACCAGCTCTCGGCCGAGCTGGAAGCACTCCTCGAGCTGCGCGCTGTGGCCAAGTGTTTCGGCGCGCGCGAGGTGCTGAAAAACATCTCGTTAAACATCGCTTCGGGAGAATTCCTCACCCTGCTCGGCGAAAGCGGTTCCGGCAAAACGACTCTCCTTCGCCTGGTCGCCGGATTCGAACAACCGACCGCGGGAGAAATCTGGATGAGCGGCCAGCGGCTGGATGCCTTTCCACCTTACAAGCGCCGCGTGAACACCGTGTTCCAGCACTACGCGCTATTCCCGCACCTGAGTGTGCGAGAGAACGTCGCCTATGGCTTGCGCGTCCAGAGAACTTCCGCAACGGAGATCGGCGGCCGCGTCCATGAAGCGTTGCGCATGGTGAAGATGCAGGAATTCGCGGCTTCGCGTCCGTCCAAGTTGAGCGGTGGCCAGCAGCAACGGGTCGCCCTCGCGCGCGCGCTCGTCAATCGTCCTTTGCTTCTCCTGCTCGACGAGCCGCTTTCCGCGCTGGACGCCAATCTGCGCAAGCAGATGCAAAGCGAATTGAAAGCCCTGCAGCGCGAACTCGGCATCACTTTTCTTTTTGTCACCCACGATCAGGAAGAAGCCATGGCGCTCTCCGACCGCATTGCGCTGCTGCGCGACGGCGCGCTGGAGCAAGTCGCCTCTCCCCGCGAGATCTACGCGCAGCCGGCCACCGCGTACACCGCCCAGTTCATCGGCCAAACCAATTTATTGCGCGGTGAGATTCTCGATGGCGTGGCCAGGTGCGGCGCCCTGCAGTGGCCCGCGGATGGCCCAAGCGGTGCCGCCATTTTCTCCTTGCGCCCGGAGGACATCCGTCTCGTCTCTGACGCTGGTGCTCCTCCGGGAACCGCGCGGTTCCGCGCCGCACTTCAGCAGCAGTTCTTCAGTGGCGCGAGTGAATTGCTCGAAGTGAATTGCGGCGGCGGCCAGCTCTTGCGCGTGCGTATTTCCGCGCGCGGACCGCTTTCCGGTGAACACGAATTTGTTTTCTCGGCCGCGGATGCCATCCGCGTCCAGGAGTAATCGCCCTTAGCGCTGCCATGTACTCACGCGCATACAAAACGCTCGTCTCTCTCCCGCCGCTCCTATGGGTCGGCTTGTTCCTCCTGCTTCCCTACGCGCTGATGTTCGCGCACAGCTTCTGGGCCGTCCACGACGGAGTCCTGGTCCACCAGTGGAACCTGCACAATTATGTGACTCTCTTTTCCAAGCCCGTCTACGTCGGAGTCCTCCTGCGCACCATGCGCATCGCCGCATCGGTGACGCTTTGCTCTCTGCTGCTCGGCTACCCGCTCGCCTATTACTTGTCGTTTCATGCCGGTGCTCGCAAGGAACTGCTCTACCAGCTCGTCATTGTGCCGCTGTGGGTCAGCTACCTGGTGCGCGGTTACGCATGGAAAACGATTCTCGGCAGCGAAGGCGTCCTCAATGGCTTCTTGCGATACCTGCATCTCACGCATGCGCCCGTCGAGTTCCTTCTTTACAGCCCTTTCGCCGTCGTTCTCATGCTCACGCACATCTACACGCCTTTCGTTTTTCTGCCCGTCTACGCAGCCCTCGAACACATCCCTCGCCCGCTTGTCGAAGCCTCGCACGACCTCGGCGCCGGATCGGTTCAAACTTTTCTGCGCGTCATCCTGCCTCTTTCCATTCCCGGCCTGCTCGCCGGCGCAACGTTCGCCTTCGTTCTCTCGCTGGGCGATTTCCTCGCGCCGCTCCTTGTCGGCGGCGCTTCGGGCACGATGATCGCCAACGTGGTACAGAGCCTCTTCGGCGCGGCGTACGATTGGCCGCTCGGCGCGGCGATTTCCGTTTGCATCCTGATTATCACCATCTCCTTGCTTTTCCTCAGCGAGCGGCTCGAAAAGCGGTGGTCCTTCAAATGAGCGGCCAAGCTCCAACCCGCCGCGCTCCGTTCCTCACGATTTATGCCGCGTTCGTCTTCGTCTTCATCTATCTGCCGCTCGCCGTTCTCATTCTTTACTCCTTCAATCGTGACGGCGTCGGCGGTTTCCCTCCCCGCCATCTCACGCTCGATTGGTACCGCCAGCTTTTTGCCGACGCCCCGATCTGGGACGCCGTCGTGAACAGCCTGATCGTCGCCGCAGGCAGCGTGGCACTCTCGCTGACCCTGGGGCTGCTAGCCGCGCTTGCACTCGATCGCGCGAACTTCCCCGGAAAAGCTTTCTTCCGCCGCCTTGTTCTCTTGCCGTTGATTCTTCCCGGCATCATCACCGGCCTCTCCCTGCTCATGTTCGCTGTCTTTGCCGGCGCCCAGCTCAGCCTGCTCACCGTTTTTCTCGGCCACGGCACCGCGCTCATTTCTGTCGCTACCACCGAGCTCTTCGCTGGCCTGCAAAAAATGGACCACGCTCAGGAAGAAGCTTCCCTCGACCTCGGCGCGACGCCGTGGCAAACATTCTGGCGCGTCACTCTTCCGAATCTCAAGCTCTCGCTGATCGCCGCCGGCCTGCTCATCTTCACGCTGTCCATGGACGAGATTGCCGTCACCTTTTTCCTCATTGGCCGGGACAATACTTTGCCGCTCGAAATCTGGGGCCGACTTCGCCGCGGCATCACCCCGGAAATCAACGCTGTCTCCACTCTAATCTTTGCCGTCTCGGTTGGCCTCATCGTCATCTGGTACCGCGTGCGCACCCGTGGCCTCGGCGCCGAAGCTCAGAAACTTCTTGAAAGACCCTAGGAGGTTGTATGGTCTACCATCGGGATCCCATGCCAAACAGTAAGCTTCAGCGCTGGAACTCCGTTTTCTTGTCCATGGTGTTGCTCTTCGCCGTCGCTCCTCTGGAGTCCCAGGAACAGACACGGTCTTTCGACATCGTCATCACCAATGGCCGTATCATCGACGGCACCGGCTCCCCCTGGTATTCAGGCGACGTCGGAATTCGCAACGGCAAGATTGCCTCTATCGGCGATCTCAGCGCCGCGCCGCGCGCTCGCACCATCGATGCCCGCGGCAAAGTGGTCGCTCCCGGTTTTATCGACATGCTCGGTCAGTCGGAATACACGATCCTCGTCGACCCCCGCCTGCCGTCGAAAATCTATCAAGGCATCACCACGGAGATAACAGGTGAAGGCGAATCCATCGCCCCGCTCAGCGATGCCATTCTCCACGCCGATCAGGAGCAATACGATCACTATCATATTCACGCCGATTGGCGGACGTTTCGCGAATATTTCTCCCGGCTCGAAAAGCAACGCATCGGAATCAACATTGCCAGCTACGTAGGCGCCACGCGCGTCAGGCGCATGGTGATTGGCGATAACGACGCGCAGCCCACTCCCGCCCAGCTTGAGCAAATGAAAGAGTTGGTGCGCCAGGCGATGCGCGACGGCGCTGTCGGCACCTCCACTGCCCTCGAATACGCGCCCGCTCCCTACGCCAAAACCGAAGAGTTGATCACTCTCGCCGCGGAAGCCTCCAGGTTCGGCGGCATCTACGCCACCCACATGCGCAACGAAGGCACCGGGGTCTTGCCGGCCATCGACGAGGCGCTGCGCATCGGCCGCGAAGCCCATATCCCCGTCGAAATCTGGCATTTGAAGACCGGCGGCAAACCAAGCTGGGGGCGCATGCCGGAAGTCGTCGCGAAGATCAAGGCCGCCAGAGCGCAAGGGCTCGACGTCTCCGCGGACACCTACGCGTATACCGCGTGGTTCAACGACTTCTCCGCTTTCATTCCTGCCTGGGCGCACGACGGCGGCAACGCCAAACTCATCGAACGGTTGAAAGATCCCGCCACGCGCGAACGCATCCGCAAGGATATGCTCACGCCCTCAGACCTGTGGGACAACGAATGGCAGGAGATTCCCGGCCCTGAAGCGGTCCTCATCGGCGTCGTCCACAATCCCCAATTGCTTCCACTGCAAGGCAAGACGCTGGCCGAGATCGCAAAAATTTGGAACAAGGATCCGATGGACGCTCTCTTCGACCTTCTCATCGAAGACCATGCCCTCACTTCCGTGGCCGTCTTCGGCATGTCCGAGCCGGACGTTGCCCTCGCGCTCGAGCAGCCCTGGGTCTCCGTCGATAACGATTCCTCCGGCACTTCGCCCGACGGCATCCTTGGTCAGGAACATCCTCATCCACGCGCCTACGGCACGTTCCCTCGCATCCTGCGCAAATACGTCCGCGAGGAGCACAAGCTCACGCTCGAAGACGCCATACGCAAATTCTCCGCTCTGCCTGCGCAACGCATGCGCTTTGCGGACCGCGGCGTCTTGAAGGCGGGTATGTACGCCGACATCGTCGTCTTCGATCCTGCCACTATCCACGACGTCGCCACCTTCGACAATCCCAACCAGCTTTCGCAAGGAATGGAATACGTGCTCGTCAACGGCGTGCCCGTCGTCGACCAAAGCAAAATGACCGGTGCATTGCCCGGAAAAGTTCTTCGCGGCCCGGGTTACGTGCCCTGACACGCGCCCTAACAGGTTGGCCCGAGTTGGTTCATAATAGCGGGCAAGGTTGGTGCGCTGGAATATGTCCCGCTCGGAGGTACCATGGCCGACCGCCTGGAAGATTTTCAGAAATTTCGCGCCGACCTGAACGAGGAAATCCTCGGCTGCGGCCACCTCGGCATCAAGCGCTTCTTCGCTCTCGACCACCAGGCCTACGAACCCGGCCCGCTCGGCACCAAGAACAAGGAGTTACTCGGGCTGGTCGCTTCCGCGGTGCTGCGATGCGATGACTGCATCACTTACCACCTGGTTCGCTGCGGGGAGGAAGGCTGGAAGCGCGAGGAAGTGATCGACGCGCTCAACGTCGCGCTGATCGTTGGCGGTTCGATCACCATTCCTCACGTGCGGCGTGCCTTTGCCCGCATGCGCGAAATCGGCGGCCTCCAACCTTGAGCGATCGGATTTGAGATATCGAAGATGAGCGACACGTCCAATCCAGCGCTTTCCCAGCCAGAGGGTCTCGGCAAGAAACTGCGCCAGCTTGCCGTCGGAACTCTGTTCGCCTTGGTGCTAATTATCCCTAAGATTCTGCATGTGCGGCGCAACCCCCGCTCTTGGATGCTCTTTCGCATTTTCTTGGGAGTCGCCGGAGCGGCGCTGGTCGTCCTGCCGCTCGGCTTGGGGACCAGCTTTGTTCCGGCCATCGTCGGCTTGGCCATGTTCATCAGCGCGATTCTTCTGCCTCCTGCCAAACCCAATACCAACGCCGGCGACAAAGCCCACGAACTGGGAGCCCTCGTGGTTGTCAACGGCGGGCGCTTTCAACCCGGAAGAGCGGCAGCTGCTGCCGTGCAGCACTTCGTCAGCGCCGAAAGTGTTTGGGTGCTCGACCAGAGTTTCCAGCCGCTCCTCGAGATCCCCGTCAGCGAAATCACTGCCGCCTGCGCGGAGCAATCCGAAGAATCTTGGCGCCTGCGAGTGACCTGGGCCAGTCACACCGCCGAATTCTCCTACGGCGGCATCTTTGCCGAGCATCTCGCGCGTGTCGCGGAGAGCACCATCCGCGGTGTGATGCGCCCTGCTCTTCCCGTTCTCCCGCAACGACGCGCCGCCGGCGCCTGATTTTTCTTTAGTAACTTTCCCATCTGAATCGCGTGCCATTTGCACAATCTGTGTCACACTGTATGCATGGCACGTGGCTGGGAAAGCAAAGACGTCGAATCGCAGGTCGAAGCTGCGGAAGCACCGCAGCAGAAACCGAGTTCGGGACCCAATACTCCGGAAGAGCTCATACGCGAAGAACAGCGCAAGGACCTTCAACTATCGCGTATCCGCATCGTGAACGACCTCGCTTCCGCCACTCATCCCAACCATCGCAAGTCCCTTGAAGCCGCCCTCGCGCATCTCGACAAAAAAATCGCCGATCTGAGTTAGCCGGAATTTTTCCCCGCGGGATCGCATTCTTGCATTTCAGGCACGCCCGCACTCGTTGTCATCCTGAGCGAAGCGAAGGATCTCAACCGGTCCGTATTTAGGTCGTATCGAGTGGCTGAGATCGCGCGGCACCAAAGAGACTTCCTATCCCCTGCCCGTTAACGAATAAAATCTCCCGCCAGCCCCCAAAAGTCATTCACGTAATAATGCGACAGCACGTTTCCAAACAGGTAGCAGATCCCCTGGCACGGCGGAATATCCCCGTATATCTTTTTTCCCCGCGCGAAGATTTTCTTCAGCGAGCCATCCCGCAGCAAATTACCAGCAATCTTGCGCAGCGGCTCGCAGGGATAAAAAACATCGCCGTTCGGATATACCCGGGGAAACATTGTCGGATAGCACTGAAAATCACCGAAGCGCAGCAGTGTCTCGATGGTCCGCGGCGTGCCATTGATCGGCTGCGTGCCGCTGCGCCGCCGTTCGATGATTTTGTCCACCAGCGCTTGATATTGCGGGTTTTTCAGCAGCGCCAGGTTTGGCATTTTCTCCATCTGCGCGGACTGCGCCGCAAAAACGAAGCCTTGCTCGCCGCACCAGTCCAGCAACCGTTCGACTTCACTCACGTTCCATTGCTCGATCACCGTGCTGATGGTGATGCGCCGCGGGTCGCCTAGCAACTCCTTCGCGAGCTCGAGATTTTCCAGCACTTTCGGCAGCGCCGCCGGTTTCGAAAGCGGATTCGTCGGATCAGCCGCCAGCGCATCCAAGCTCACCACTAGTCCCGTCACCGCTCGCAGAATCCGCGGCTTTCGATCCAACAGCGTGCCGTTGGTGATCAGCAGCAGCGAACGGTACTTGCATTCAAAGCGCGCCGCTTCGGCCAGCTCCTCAATATCGGGCCGCAGCGTCGGTTCGCCCCCCGTAATGACGATGGAGTCCGTCTCTTTTCGTATTCGTTTCAACAATGCGATCGTCTTTCTCGTCGGCAACTCGTCGCTGAAAACGTCCGGCTCTTTTTGCGTGCAGTAACTGCATGCCAGGTTGCATTTGTGCGTAACGTAAAAGGTAATCGCGTATGGCGCCACAACCTTGGTCCGCAAAACCTTCCACCGCCAAGCGTTGCGGAAATAAAGCTGAAAATTCTTCGCCACAAACGGCGCCTGCCGCACCAACCCGCGCAATAGATCGCGTTTCGACCGCGGTCGCTTGTCCAGCGCACTGACGGGAACGAAATTCGCTTTCTTCTGAGTCATGGGCAGTCACTCCAGCCTACAGGACCGCTTAGGCCATGCCAACAAGCAGTAGGGGCGCAGCGTGCTGCGCCCCTGTTTAGGAAATCAGCTGATCTTGAGACTCTAAATTAATCGGTGAACACCACACCCACGGCCACGTGCCCCTTCTCCGGGCCCGCGTCGATCCTCACGACGTAACCGCGCAAGTTCATCGCTTGCACGCCATCCGCGCCCGGCGCCTCCATGGTGACTTGCAGCTCCGATTGCAGCCGCGGCAAGTGCTTCAGCGAAATCAGCGCCCCCTGCAGGGAAATGTCCCGGACGACGGTCTCTTCCTCGAAGTCTTTCCCGCCTTCGGTTACGCCGCAGACTTTCGCGTGGAATTGTGCTTCACGGCGCAGCGCCGTTCGCGTTCCCGGCATGTGCGCTTGAACTCTGTCTCCCGGCGCCCCGAGCGTGATCACCATGCCCTCGCTCGCCGCGAACACCGAATCGAACTCTTCCCGCGCCTGCCTCAGAATCGAATCCACCATGCGATCGGCCGAATCGGGGTCGTGATGGAAAAGCACCAGGGTCTTCGCACCCGCGTGGCGCGCCACTTTTACGCCCTCCAGCCACGAGGAATGTCCCCAGCCTTTTCTCGTTGTCTCCAGTTGCTCGGGTGTGAATTGCGCGTCGTTAATGAAGATGTCCGCGCCGGCGGCCAGCTCTCTCAGGCTCTCGTCCAGTTTCGGGTCGCCCGGCTCGTTGTCCGTGGCATAGGCCACCTTCCCCGCCGGCGTCTCGATTCGAAAGCCCAGGCAGCCCTGCGGATGATTCAGCCAGCGCGCCGTAATCTTGTTCTCTCCAACCTTGAACGTATCGCCGCCGTCCACTTCGTTGAACTTTCGCTTGGCGTTCATCGCGGACATGTCCACGGGAAAATAGGGCAGCGCCATCTGCGCTTCGAAGACTTGTTTCAGGCTGTCGCGCCCCAGATATTTGGATCGGAAGCTGTAGAAATGAAATTCGTTGTTCTCCACGTACAGCGGTGAAAAAAATGGAATCCCCTGGATATGATCCCAGTGATAATGGGTGACCAGGATTTGCGTCTCAGGAGCTTTCCCGCCACTCGGCGCGGCCCAGCGGCTCCCCAGCATGCGCAGCCCCGTGCCGCAATCCAGAATGAACTGCGTGCCGTCCGGCGCAATCAGCTCCAGACAAGGCGTATTGCCGCCATAGCGCCACGTCGCCGGGTCCACCGTCGGCGTCGACCCGCGCACGCCCCAGAAACTCAATTTGGCGATGGGAACCGTCATTGCTCTGAGCGCAAAACCCCTGTGCGAAGGCTCGTTCCGCGCCAACACGCGCGGAACGAGAAGCTCGCTTCATGGTCGCAGCCGACGGAAGAAGCGTCAATCAATTCGCGGAGGCGAAGTGTCATACTGCCTAACAAGCAGGGGAAAGGGCTGTACCGCCGCCCGCGTGCGGGTAGAATAAGGTGGATGGCCGCTCATTCCCACGACCACGGTCACGCCGGTCATTCGCATTCCCCCGGCCACGCTCACGCCGGCCACTCTCACCCCACGCTGCGCCCCTCCGTGCTTGGCTGGGCCATGGCTGCAACGCTCGGTTTGGTTGTGGCAGAGGTCTTTGGCGGCATTTTTGGCCGCAGCGTCGCCCTTCTCAACGACGCCGTTCACAATCTTTCTGACGTCCCCGCGCTCGGCATTTCCTATCTCGCGATGCGCTGGGCCGAACGGCCTGCCGATAACGAAAAGACCTACGGCTATCACCGCGCCGGCACACTTGCTGCGTTCACCAACGCCTTTGTCCTCGTCCTGCTTTCGCTCTGGCTCGGGTACGAAGCTTTCGAACGCTTCCGTTCCCCCGTGGCCGTGGTCGAGAGCTGGATGATCTGGACCTCCGTCGCCGCTCTCGCCGTCAATGGCAGCATCACCCTCGCTCTCGTCCGCGGGAGGGGCGACCTCAATCTGCGCAGCATTCTCGTTCACAATTTCGGTGACGCGCTTTCCAATATCGCCATCATCGCCGGCGCAGCAATCATCCATGCGACCGGTGCGCTTTGGATCGATCCGCTTCTCGGCCTGGCCATCGGCTTGCTCGTGCTGTGGTCCAGCATCGGCATCCTGCGCGAATCCTCACACATTCTTCTGGAAGGCCGCCCGCTTGATTTGCGCGTTGAAGATGTCGCCAGGGCTATCTTGACGGTCGAAGGCGTGCAGGAAGTGCACGATGTGCATCTTTGGTCCCTCGGCGGCGGTCACCATGCGCTCAGTCTCCATGCGCGCATCCCGGATATGCACCTCGACGAGTGTGAGCTCCTGCTCGCCTCGATTCAGCGTGTCGCCGCAAAGGAATTTGGAGTTGAGCACACCACCGTGCAGTTGGAGCGCGCCGGCCTTCCGGCAACATCCGGTTACGTTATGCCGGAACCCGTGAAAAAATAGCCTTCACGCCGGCGAATGAAAATTCAATCCGCGTTGTTCGTTGAATTGCCGCGTTGCTTCCAGATCCAGCGTATCCTGGGTGACGGTGCGGCGCAAACCCTGGCTCGTAATGTAGCGCAGCGTCCCTTTTTCCCACGCGTAGGCCACCGCAAAAAACACCGTTCCATCCCGCCGCACAAAAACAAATTCCTCGTTATCGGAAGCTGCAGAGCTAGCGGTTTCAGCCGCCGCCGTCACCGGCTGAGGAGTTCGGTATCGCCGGTCTGTCTCGCGAACTTCGGCATCTGTGGCCTCCGGCTGTGGAGTCTCCGCCGCCGAACCATCCTCTGCGGCTACCGGAGAACTGGGCACGGAAAATCCACCGTCAAAAAAGGGAAAGAAAAAGGGTTCCTGAAGCCCGCGCCCCCGCGGGCCCACCGTCCCTGATCCGCACGTCGCCGCCTGGTGTACCGCATCGAATCCCAATCCCGGCGCCGAGCTGCAATCCGATCGAAGACCACTATCCTCGCCATCGAAGCCCCTTCGCGTGGTGTTCTGCGGCCGCGTGCTTCGCACTGCCGGCACCGCCGTTCTCGGGCGCACTGCTCCGCCCCTCGTCACCGTCTTAGTCCCAGGCTGTGCAGTCCCCGCGTGCGGAGCCTGCCTCACCACCCCAGGTGCAACACCGACGGAATGGGAAACCGGCGGCATCCCTCCGCGCCCTTGTGCCTGCGCGCCTGCCGGGAGAAAAACCACAAAACCTGTAAGAATGATCTGGCGGACCATAGTCTTCACCGGAAGGTCCGGCCTGCCGGGCCTTTCACAATCAATCTTTCCCCAAGACCAAATAACCCTCAATAATAAAGATGCGCCAAGCGCAGCGTAGGTTTCAATTCAACTCACTCGCGGCGCTAAATCCCCGCGTTCCAAACGTGCTTTCCCTTCACCTTCCGGTGCAAGCCGCTTGCTCCCCATTCTCTATTCTCTATTCTCTATTCGTCCCCATTCGTCCCCTATTCCCTATCCCCTATTCCCTTGCACTGTGCTATAACCGTCGAGCCGTGGAACGCACCGCGAAGTGGGAGCAGCCCGGGTCCATGCCGAGCCGGCACAGGCCGCAGCTGAATCCGTTGCGCCTTTGCAGGGCAGTCCGAGTCTCGTCCCTGGTACTGAAGATCCTTCGCGGTATTGTTCCGCCTGCTCGCAGCGGTTGGAGTCGCGGCGCTGCAAGTTGCTCTGTTCCGCGTGCGGCTATTACATGTCCTGGGCGGACTATTCTTAGCCGCGCGGTGATTTGACCGCTGCCCGGTCTTCGATTACGATTCATCGCTCAGGGATCATCCATATTTTGATAAGCTTTACGGCTCCGGCCGGGGTTGCCGCCGGAAGCGCTTTCCGACGAGGAGGAAAATAACGTGGCTTTGAAGATGACATACCGCGAAGTGAATGGCGTGTCCGTGGTGGCGCTGGACGGCCGAATCGTTCTCGGCGAGGAAAGCAATGCCCTGCGCGAAAAGGTAAAAAGCTTGATCGCCGAAGGAAAAAAGAAAATTGTCCTCAACATGGACAACGTCACATTCATCGACAGCGCTGGGCTGGGCACCCTCGTTGCCGCTCATCACAGCGTGAAGACGCAGGGCGCTTCTCTGCGCCTCTGCCACCTGGGCAGCAAGTTCCAGGAAGTGCTCCAGATCACCAAGTTGCTGACCGTCTTCGATGTGTACAACACCGAAGCCGAAGCCGTCGCCAGCTTTTCGAAATAGCACAGTTTTTTTCGCTAAGTCTTTTCAGAAGAAGAGGGCGCGCTCCTGCGTGCCCTCTTTTGATTTTTTGCTCGCTCATTCGGTTCCATGAAGCCGAAGCCCAAACCGGTCGCAAAATCCTTCAAGGCTACGCTCGAGCGCATGCCTTCAAATCTCGGCTGGGTCATCGTGCGCATTCCGCTCGACGTCCCGAAAGTCTGGGGCACACGCGCCAGGCTCAGAGTGAAGGGCGAAATCAACGGCTTCGCCATTCGGACTTCGCTTTTCCCCACCGGCAAGGGATTTCACTGCCTGACCGTCAACAAGCGCATGCAGGCTGGAGCGCACGCCTCTCCCGGCGACACCGCGCAGTTCCGCCTCGAACCGGACACCGAAAAACGCGTCGCCACCATCCCCGCCGAACTCCAGCGCATCCTAAACGAAGACCGCTCCTTCCGCCGCTGGTTCGACCAACTCGCCTTTTCCATACGCAAGTGGATCTGCGATTGGGTCACCAACGTCAAAAACCCCCAAGCCCGCGTCCGCCGCGCCGAGCAAGTCGCCGAACAGTTGCTCTCCACCATGGAAGCCGAACTCGACCTGCCGCCCATTCTGAAGCTCGCCTTCGCCCGCGATCCCCGCGCCTATCAAGGCTGGCAATCCATGACTCGCCTGCAACGCCGCGGCCACCTGCTCGGCATCTTCTATTACCGCTCCCCCGAAGCCCGCGACCGCCGCATCGCCAAGATGCTCGATGACGCTCTCGCCCACGCCGAACGCAAACCGAAAAAACAAAAATAGCCATATCCCAGGTCCCTGGCCGCAGCCTTCTCTTGACGGCACATATAAATAGACGTATTTATGTATAATGAATGGATCGGCCCGCCCGGTCATTTGGGTCGGCTCAAGCCGGAGAGACCTGCGCGGTTTCCCCCGCGAAGTTCGGCGCGCCATCGGCCAAGCTCTTTATACCGCCCAGCCGGGTGAAACCGATCCATCGGCTAAGCTTCTGAGAGGTTTTGGCGGCGCGTCCGTGCTTGAAATTGTTGCGGATCAAGTAGGCAGCACATGGCGAGCGGTCTACACGGTCTGCTATCGGGAGGCCATCTACGTCTTGCAGGCCTTCCAGAAAAAATCAAAAAGGGGCACCGCCACCCCAAAGAAGGACATCGACCTCATCCGTCACCGCCTGGCTGAGGCGGAACGCCTCCACAGAGAAAGGCAGAACTAACGTGGCTACCAGAACACGAAAACCAATCCGGGCAGAGAAAAGCAGTGGAAATGTTTTTGCCGACCTCGGTCTCCCCCATCCAGGGCAGGAACTCTTGAAGGCCGAGCTTACCCTTCGGATTTACCACCTCATTAAAAGTCGCGGCCTCAAGCAAGCCGAAGCTGGCAAGATCCTCGGCATTAAGCAGCCTCACGTTTCTGCCTTGATGCGCAACCGCGCCGGTTCCTTTTCCGTCGAGCGCCTCATGGACTTCCTCACCGCCCTCGGCCAAAACGTGCACATCACCGTGAAGCCCGCTCGCAAGAAACACGGCGAAGTCTCCCTGGTGGCCCAACGCTCCGCCGCTCTGTCCTTGTAGGGCCGCCTTCCGAGGCCGGCCGCTCTCCGCCCCGCCACTCCCTTTCCCCCCCTCCGAAACCAACCACTGACAACCGACCACTGTTAGCTGCCTTTATCCCCTGCGTCCTCTACTCCCTCGGCTACACCGCCAAACTCAAATTCCAAAAAGCCGCCTGACTCATTCTGATCGACGAGTGATTCGCTGAGCGATTCCGGAACGGGTTGCCCGGTCACATTTGCCAAACAGCTCGTTACGTGGGACTCGCTCAACTAAAGAATAGCGACCTTAAGGAAGCAAAGACGAAGGGTGAATCGCGCGGATGTTGCTAAAGCGCTCGAAATCAACCGAATTGAACGTAAGCACGCTCTCGACCGCATAGACACTCATAATCGCGGCCAGCCGGGCGTCATAAACCTTGACGCCTTGCACCTTGTTACTTCCTTTCTCACTCAGCTTTCCACTCGACACATGGTGATCCCGCTCATCAACTTGGGATAAAAATCGGTGGACTTCTGCGGCATCACTTCGCCAGACGTCGCGATTTTCATCACCTGCTCGACGTCGCAGGGGTTCAGCAAAAACGCAATCTGTGCGCGCCCACTGTCCACGGCATCGAGCGCCGCCGTGGCTTCCCGTTCATACGTCAGGTTCGCCTCCGCCGTCACCGCTTGCGGCGTAATCCCCAGCACCGGTTCCAGGATTCCTTCGTGCAGCAGCACTACGTCCAGTTCGCGCTGCAGCGGCGAAACATTGGGCAGCAGTTGCGCCAGGCTGGCGCCTTCCCGCAGCGTCAGCACGTAGAACGCCCGCTTCCGCGTTTCCGCGGCGGGATAAACGCCGATCGCCCGTTTCGCGCGCGCGCTCGTGAGTCTCCTAAGAAACTTCCTTTTCGCCTCGGACCTCTCTTCGCTGCCCGAGAACGGAATTTCCTCCGCCGTAAACCACGGCTCGAGATGCCGCCGCACGCTGGTCCAGGAAAAATCGTGAACGTGCGCCGCCACGCGGTGCGTCGGCAGAATCGTCAGCCCCTCGCTTCGCGTGTTGATGAAGGTCATCATGACGCGCTGGTACTGCGCCTCCGGATCGATCTTTCCCGCGCGCGTGCGGCACTCGTTCCGGTAGTTCAGCGCCGTCTCGTAACGGTGATGCCCGTCGGCGATCACCAGCTTCTGGTGCTCCATGGCTTTGTGGATCGCGGCCACGCGCTGCGGCTCCGCAATCACCCACAGCCGGTGCGCCACGCCGTATTCGTCGCGCATCTCGGTGGCCGGCGCAGCAGCCGATTCAACTTCCGCGAGAATCGCGTCAATGCGCCGCTGCGGGTCCGAATACAGCATGAAAAGCTGCCCCGTGTGCATTTTCGTGTGCCGCAGGAGTTCCAGCCGGTCCGCCTTCGGCCCGGAAAGCGTGTGCTCGTGCCGGAAAACCACTCCCGCGGAATATTCCTCGAGTTTTCCCGCGCCGATAAATCCCTGCCGCGTGCGGCGTTCTTCCGTCCCGGGCACCGTGTATTCCTGCGTGTAGGCGTAAAAAGCGGGCTCGGGATCCTGCATCACGACGTTCTCGCGAATCCAATCGTTCAGCGCCGCGGCCGCGCGCGTGTAAACATTATTCTGCGGCGTGTCGCCGGGATACCCGCGTCCCTTCTCCACCGCGATCAAGTTGTGCGGGTCGGCGGCGTAATACTTTTCCTGCATCGCCGGAGAAATCTTGTCGTAAGGCTGCGTCAGTACGCGGTCGAACGGCGCGCGCGCCGGGTTGTAGCGAAAAGCGCGAAAGGGATAGACCTGGGCCATGGGCTCTCCGGGATCATTTTGTGCCGCCTGCGAAGCTTTCTAGTTTACGCGAACACGCCGGAATTCCGAAAAAGCGAAAAGTCAATTTTCGGTGTCGGTTCGACGTGAGATGGATGAATGTTGAAAACAGTGCGGTCATATTACAATTATTGGCTCATGATCGCCCCGAATTTTTCTTCCGTGCGCGCGCTGATTTTCGATCTGGATGGCACGCTAATCGATTCCCAACGCGATCTGATCCGCTCCGTCAGCGCCACGCTGCGCGAAATGGGCCGCGAAGAACTCCACGAAGACACCATCTCCGGCTACATCGGCCACGGCGCGCCGCAACTTGTTGGCCGCGCTCTGGGCAGCGGCGTCACCGAGGACGAATGCCAGCGCGCGCTGAAATTTTTTCTTGCGTACTACGAAGATCACAAATTGGATTCGACGTGTGCGTACCCAGGAGTTCCGGAAGCGCTCGAGCATCTCGCCGCCTTCCCGATGGCCATCCTCACGAACAAACCGGTGCGCGTCAGCATGCGCATACTGAAAGAACTCGGCCTGGCGAAATATTTTCGCGCCGTCTATGGCGGCAATAGCTTTGAAACAAAAAAACCCGACCCGTTCGGCGCGCGGACGATTCTTCGCGAATTCGGCGCCGCCCCCGCCGAAGCCATCCTGATCGGCGATTCCGAAGTTGACGTGCAGACCGCCCGCAACGCCGGCACTCTGGCCGCCTCCGTAAATTATGGCTTCGGCAAGCACGACCGCGCCGCCTATCCCGCGGACATTTATCTCAACTGGCTCACGGATCTCGTCCCCCTCCTCAGGAATGGCCGCCAATGAACAGACTTTCGTTGCATTTGTCGTCCTCTGTCATCGCGCGGCACAAAGCAGACTCTGCCCTCGCTGATAGGTTTCATCTTGGATTTGCACGCGGCCGTTGGGGATGCAGACCGCCAGGTTGTCTCCCCGCCGTATCTCTTTATGCACAGTACGGGAGTTCCAGTTCCTGTCGGCAAGAACCATCATACGCTGAGATAGAAGCGTGGCATCTTCTACCCTTCGGACCAGCAGGTGCAAAATGATATCGATCGCCAAGTACGTGGCCGGATTTTTTTGCCTGGTGTTGCCAGCAATCGCCCAAGCTCAGAGTGCGGGTATCGTTGAGTGCCCGCGCTCCGGCGACTACGTTTATCTCTATAGTTCCATGACCACTCTGGATGTGCGCATTACGCTCCAGTGCGGAGAGCAGGTACAGATCACCGGACGGTATGACCGCTACTTCGGCGTGCGCACCGCCAAGGGCGAGATCGGTTACGTCCCGGTGGAGAGCCTCCTGCTGTTGAAAGACAAGCCGGGCACCAAGGCACCGCAACCAAAAGCCGTGCAGCCCGCGAGAGAGCGTACTCCGTACGACGCGCCCGCCAGACACGCTGAAATTGCTCCGAGCGCTCCCCTCTCCGATTCTGACTTCACCTTGCGCAATGGCACTCCGATTCACCTGAAACTTGGCAAAACCATTTCTTCTGCGACCGCCCACGTTGGCGAGGTAGTGGATCTGAAGGTCGTCGAAGAGGTTACTGTGGATGGCCTCTTAGTGATTCCGCAAGGCGCGGCGGCCATCGGCTTGGTGACGGATGCGGAACCCAAGAAACGCATGGGCCACGGCGGAAAGCTGGCTTTGAGTATCAACTTTGTGCGTCTGAAGGACGACGAAAAGGCTGCGGTCCGCTCCTTCCAGGAGAGCACCGGCTCAAACAATTCAACTGGAGCGGTTCTCCCCTTGTCTTCCGGCAAAGACGTAGTGTTCGCGAAAGGAACCGAATTCACTGCGTACGTGGATGGGGACATGCAGCTAAAGAAACAGGCCTTCCAGGCCGCAAGGGACACTTCCAGCACCGCGCCGGCCCCCCCAGCTCAAAATCCGTCCCAGCCGCGCGGGTTTTGAAACTTTAGACAAAAAGCGAACGCGTCGGCTAGTCCGCGTTCTTGACGCCGCGATACATCCCGACTTGCCATCGTTCGCAGTACTTGGCAGACTTTTCGCGTGCTCATTGGCCTCTTTCCCGAACTGGACGCTCCCGGCGGGGTGCAGCGTGCGGGCCGCCACCTGGCGGCCGTGCTCAGCGAATTCGCCTCCAGCCGTGGCATGGCCTGCCTCCTGCTCAGTCTGAATGATTCGCCGGAGCTGCACCGGATGACGGTGGGAGGGCGGGAATTTGTGTTTACGGGGTGCGACCGCGCCAAGGGGCGATTCACGGTGACCGCGCTGCGCGCAGTGCGGCGTAAAGCAAAACTGGTTCTGGCCGCGCACCCGAATTTGGGACCGGTGGTACAGGCGATGCGGTTTGTAGCGCCACGGATGAAGAGTATTATCTGCACGCATGGGATTGACGTCTGGGAGCCGCTGGGTGGATTGCGCCGGCGCGCGCTGCTTCACGCAAACCTGGTTCTGGCACCAAGCCGGGATACGGCCGATCACGTTGCCTCGGAACAAAGGGTCGCGCGCGAACGGATTCGCGTTCTGCCCTGGGCGCTCGATCCGCAATTCGAAGCACTGATCAGCCGCGGTTCGCATCCCGCGCTGCCAGCGAATTTTCCTTCGGGACGCGTGGTCCTGGCAGTGGGACGCTGGCTGGCGACGGAACGATACAAGGGCATGGACACCTTGATTACGGCGCTGCCGAGGCTGCTGACGCGCTGGCCGGAGCTGCAGCTCGTCCTGGCGGGAACAGGCGATGACCGCGCCTGGCTTGAGAATCTCATGGAAAAAAACGGCGTGCACCGCCACGTGCATTTTTTGACCGGAATGAGCTACTCGGAACTTGCCGCGTGCTACACCGCCTGCGAAATTTTCGCTCTGCCCAGCCAGGGCGAAGGATTCGGCCTGGTGTATCTGGAAGCGATGGCGTGCGGCAAACCAGTCATCGGAGGCACCCATGGCGGCGCACCGGAAATCATCGAGGACGGCGTTACGGGTTACCTGGTGCCGCACGGCGATACGATCCAACTTGCTACATCCATTGAAGCGCTGCTGGCGGACCCCGCGCATGCAAAGGAGATGGGCGCGCGCGGGCGGCAACGCGCCGAGCACGAGTTTCGCTTCAATGCCTTCGCCAAGTCATTGAAAAAAATCCTGCGCCAACAATGCGAATCCTGAACGTCACGGAAACGTACGCTCCCTTTCTCGAATTCGGCGGCCCACCGGTGAAAGTGCGCGCGCTTTCCGAAGGCCTGGCGCGGCGCGGCCACCAGGTCACCGTTCTCACGGCCGACTGGGACCTGGAAAAGCGCCTGCAAGCGCAGGAAGCGAAAATCACGGCAGAGCGATCACCCTTTGGCTGGCGCTGCGAAGAAAATGGCGTGCAGTCCATTTATATACCTACATGGTTTAAATACCGTAGAGTTAGTTGGAATCCGGCGGTCAAGCGTTACTGCCGCGCGCGGCTGCAGAATTTCGATATCGTGCATATTTTCGGGCTTTACGACTTGCTGGGTCCGGCGGTGGCTGCGGCCAGCCGCAAGCGAGGTCTGCCGTACGTGCTCGAGCCCATCGGTATGTTTGTGCCAATTGTGCGAAATCTTTGGCTGAAACGGATGTATCATGCAGTTTGGGGAAGGCGGCTACTCGAGGGGGCAAGCGCGGTCATCGCCACTTCGGAGCAGGAAGCCGAGGAACTGGTCGCGGGTGGTCTTCCTCGTACGCGGGTGGTGGTGCGGAGGAACGGTGTAGAAGCCCCAGCATCGTGGCCCGAACGAGGCACGTTCCGGAAAACGCACGGTATTTCGCCGGAGGAGAAGCTGGTCCTGTTTCTGGGGCGGCTCTCCTCGAAGAAGAGCCCGGATTTGCTCCTGCGGGCGTTCGCGGAACTTTCAGGGCGCTCCGCGGGAACACCAATGACACTGGTCTTCGCGGGACCTGACGAAAGCGGCGTCGTAGCAGAACTCGACCAAATGGCAACGCAGTTGGGCGTTCGAACGAAGGTTCAATTCACCGGTCCGGTTTTTGGCGAGGCCAAGTGGGCGGCCTATAGAGATGCGGATGTTTTCGTGCTTCCGTCGCAGAATGAAAACTTTGGGAATACGGCGGCGGAAGCGGTGGCCGCGGGGACTCCGGTCATCGTGACGGAACAATGCGGGATTGCGCCACGACTTGCGGATGAGGCTGGCCTGGTGGTGCGCCACGACAGGGCGGCACTATCGAGAGCGCTTGAGCGGATCCTCGGCGAAGCGGAACTACGGGCGCGGCTCGCGACCGGATGCGCCGCGGTCACCTCACGTCTGGGGTGGGAGGAACCCGTTCGCGACATGGAAGCGTTATACGCTACGCTTGCCTCACGGCAAGCGCCGCGCGCAGAATCCAAGCGAGTGGAGTAATTTTTGCTGCCGGGCCAACATCGAATTTTTCGCGTCATCTGGTGGAGCGGCAATGTGCTGCTGGCCACTGCGTTCGTGGCGATGCTTTACTCCTGCGTTCGGGAATATTCCGTGCGCCGGTATCTCGACGGCTTCTCGGACGCGATTGTGCCCAACAGCTTGCCCGCCGAACAAAAAGTCGCAGCCATTTTGAACTGGATGCGCGCCGAGCCGTCGCGAGCCAACACGACGAATCCGGAATCACTTGCGAAACGCGATCCGGAGATGACGCTCACCTACCGCCAACTGTTGAACGTCTGCGGTACAGCGACGAATGCCTTCTTGAATCTTGCGCGAAGCTCCGATCTGCGGGTGCGACGCCTGCTCCTGCTGACTCCCGATCGCAGGACGAAACATGTGGTTGCCGAAGTTCTGATCGACGAACGCTGGATCATCGTCGATCCAACCTTCCGGGTCATCATGAAGGATGCACGGGGCCACTATTTGACGCGCAGCGAGCTGCGGAATCCTGCCGTGTTTTCCGAGGCCGCCGGCGCCATCCCGAACTATCCGCACGAGTACTCTTACGACCAGTTCGCACATGTGCGTCTGGCCCGCCTGCCGCTTGAGGGTTTGCATCTGCGGCGCTTGTTGGACACCGTTTACCCGGGCTGGGATGAGTCGGTCGACTGGAGCCTGCTCCTGGAACGCGAATCTTTCTTCTATCTCGTGATCTCCATTGCGGCGACGTTGCTATTTTTGTTGTTGCGGGTCCTGCTTGCCTGGTATGCGGACCGCCGTTTGAGAATCCAGCGCTTCCATCTGCGGCAGAACGCCCTCCGTGCGGGCGCCGCCTTCTTCTCCGCCCCGGAGATCAAGGAGTAGCGTGTGCGGCATCTGCGGCGTCGCCTTCGCTTCGCGCAACGCAGATGCCGAATCGCACGTGCGGGCGATGACCGCGGCGATGGAACATCGCGGTCCGGATGAAGAAGGCTTTCTTACCGGCGATGCGCGGGCGCCGGGACTCGCGCTGGGGATGCGCCGTCTGAGCATCATCGATCTGGCCGGCGGCCACCAGCCCAGCTGGAACGAAACCAAGGATGTCGCCGTCATTTTCAACGGTGAGCTGTACAACTATCGCGACCTGCGCGAGCAGCTGTCGCTCTGCGGTCACCGCTTCGCCACACAATCGGACACGGAGATTCTGGTTCATGCATGGGAAGAGTGGGGCGAAGACTCCCTGACCGAACTGCGGGGCATGTTCGCTTTTGCCCTACTCGATCTTCGCAAGCGTTATGCCACCGCGCCGATTCTCTTCCTGGCGCGCGACCCGCTGGGGATCAAGCCGCTCTATTACACGCAGACGTCGGAAGGTTTTGCGTTCGCTTCGGAGGTTCGAGCGCTGCTCGCCTCCGGCGCTGTGCCCAAACACCTGTCGCAGGATGCCGTCACCGCTTTTCTGCTTTTTGGCAGCGTCTCGGAGCCGGTAACGATTCTGGAGGGAGTGTTTTCCCTTCCTCCGGGACATCGAATGCTGCTGCACGTGCCGGAGCGGCGGCGCACGCCGCGCGCGCGGCCCTGGTGGGACCCCGCGGTTTCGCCCGCGGCACGAGAACCGCGTAAGCCGCGCGATCTTTCTTCGGCGGGGAAACCGTTGCGGCCGCTTCTTGAAGACGCCGTGCGCGCGCATCTCATCGCCGACGTGCCCGTGGGCTTGTTTCTTTCGAGTGGACTGGACTCCGGAGCGATTGCGGCGCTCGCAACTCAGGCGCGGGGCGGAATTCGGAGCTTCACACTGACGTTCCCGGGCACGGCGTTCGATGAAGCAGCGCTGGCGAGGTTGGCAGCGAATCGATTCAAGATGAAGCACACCGAAGTGCCTTTAAGCGGAGAGTCGGTCCTGGCGCGTCTGGATGAAGCTCTTTCCGCCCTCGACCAGCCCACCATGGACGCGATCAATACGTACTTTGTTTCCTGGGCGGCTAGAGAAGTTGGGCTGAAAGTTGCGTTATCGGGGCTGGGAGGAGATGAACTTTTTGCGGGCTATCAAACTTTTGAAGATACGCCGCGGCTTTCGAGACTGATTGGATGCGCTCGGTATGTGCCTCGAGCGATGCGGCGAATGAGCGCTCCACTCATTGCCAGTCTCGCGGCACGCCTAGGTTCACCGGATGCTGCGCGCAAGGCTGCGGCCGCGTGGGCCCATCCAGAGGCTTTGCCGCATCCCTATTTTTTCGCGCGAACGCTTTTCCCGCCGGGGCAGCTCGAACGAATCATCGAGCCGCGATTTCGCCCGAGCACGGTGAACGCCGACGGGGTCACGCTCGAGCCTACTTGGCTCGGCTGGCTCGAACGGACGGCCGACGAAGCGCGCAAGATGGAACCGGTCGCCGGAGTTTCCTGGCTTGAAATGCGCACCTACATGGCCAGCACGCTGCTGCGCGACACGGATGCCGTGAGCATGGCGCAATCGCTCGAAGTTCGCGTGCCGCTCCTCGACACGCCCGTGGTTGAATTTGTAGGGTCACTGCCGGATGCGGCGCGCCGCCGTCCCGGTGTACAAAAGGCGCTGTTGGTGGAAGCGCTCGGTGATTTGCTGCCGCCGGAAATTCTAACGCAGCGCAAACGAACGTTTACTCTGCCGTGGGAGGAGTGGCTGCGCGGGCCGCTGCGCGCGCGGATGGAAGCGAGCTTCGCGGACCTTGCGCCGCCGCTGGCGGCTTATCTTCGACCGGGAGGCGCTCGCTCGGTCTGGACGGATTTTCTTGCCGGGAAAACCACCTGGTCGCGCCCCTGGTCCTTGTACGTCCTGAACGAGTGGTGCCGCCAACACCTCGCCGCATAAACTTCCGGCTGAGGTACACTGACAAATCGCGAGATGAATATTCTTGGGATCAATGCGTACCACGGGAACGCTTCGGCAGCGATTGTTTGCGACGGCAGTCTGATCGCTGCGGTCGAGGAAGAACGCTTCAGCCGCGTGAAGTACGCAGCGGGGTTTCCCGCGCAGGCGATTCGCTATTGCCTGAAGCAGGCAGGCCTCACGCTCGCGGACGTCGATCACGTTGCTGTGCCGCGAAATCCGTACGCGAGGCTGGGCACAAAACTTTTTTACGCGCTGCGCATGCCGTCTTTCGCGCGGGAACGCGTCAAAGTTCTCGCGAAATTCACGGGTATTCCCGAAGCGCTGGCGGCAGCCTTTGAAGCCGATCCCAAGAAGCTTGCTTCCAAGTTCCACCGCATCGAGCACCACCTGGCGCATCTCGCGAGCAGCTTTTTCGTTTCGCCGTTCGAACGCGCCGCGTTGCTTTCCGCCGACGGACTCGGCGATTTCGCCAGCACGATGTGGGGCGCCGGCGCGGGCAGCCGCATGAGCATCGACGGGTCGGTAGCTTTCCCACATTCGCTTGGACTGTTTTACAGCGCGGTGACGCAGTATCTCGGCTTCCTGAAATTTGGCGACGAGTACAAAGTCATGGGCCTGGCCGCGTACGGCCAGCCGGAGCAACTCGGTGCGTTTCGCGACATCGTGCGTTTTGATAGCCGCTCCAACGGCAACGGTTTCCGCCTGGAGCTCGATTACTTCTCGCATCACCGCACCGGCCCGGAGATGTCCTGGGCCGAAGCCGACAAGACGCCGGCGCTCGGCAAAATGTTTTCGGATGAAATGGCGAAGCGCCTGGGGCCGGTTCGCGCTCCCGAAGAAGCGCTGGAGGAGCGGCACCGCAATCTGGCTTGTTCGTTGCAAGCGCGGCTCGAAGAAGTTTATCTCGGCATGTTGAAAAAACTTGCGGAGCGAACAGGGCTCAAGGCCGTTTGTCTGTCGGGCGGCGTGGCTTTCAATTGCGTCGCGAATGGAAAAATCTTTGACGCCACGCCGTTCGAACAGGTGTACGTGCATCCGGCGGCGGGAGACGCGGGACTAGCGGTCGGCGCCGCGTACTACGTCTGGCATCAGAAACTCGGCAAACCGCGCTCCTTCGTGATGGATCATGCTTACTGGGGACCCGGATACACGCGTGAAGAGATTCGCCGTGCCATCGATTCGAATGGCCTAGCACAAAGTGGATATTCCATCGCCGAACTGCCCGAAGAAGAACTGTCCCGCCGCGCTGCCGCGATCATCGCGGACGGGGAAATTCTCGGCTGGTTTCAGGGCCGCGCCGAATGGGGTCCGCGCGCGCTTGGTAATCGGAGCATCGTCGCGGACCCGCGCCGTCCGGAAATGAAGGAAATTCTCAACCGCCGGATCAAGCACCGGGAGATTTTTCGCCCGTTTGCGCCTTCGATCCTCGCGGAAAACACCGGGGAATACTTCGAGAAGTCGCACCCCTCACCCTTCATGACCCTGGCCTACTCCGTGCGCCGAGAGAAACGCGACAAGATCCCCGCGCCGACGCATGTGGACGGCACAGGCCGGCTGCAAACCGTCACGCGCGAGGCCAATCCGCGCTATCACGCGCTCATTTCCGCCTTCCGCGATCTCACCGGCGAGCCCGTCGTGCTCAACACTTCCTTCAACGACAACGAGCCCATCGTCTGCCGCCCCGAAGAAGCGATCGATTGCTTCTTGCGCACGCAGATGGATGCACTGGTCCTCGGCGACTTCCTCGTCTCGCGCCCTTAGCTTTCGATCGTCAAGTTTGGAATTCACGCCTCTAGCCAGAGTTAACGAACTGTGGCAAGCTATCGGGCATGGGAAACAAAGACGCACGAAAACGCGAAGTCAAGAAGCCGCCAAAAAAGAAACCAACCGCCCATGAACTGAATCGGGCCGCTGCGCCGATCTTCAAAAAACCTGCCGAAAACCACTAGGCGACCGCGCTCCGCCGAGAGCCGGAACTCTGTACAATCTTTCCGTGCGCATTCTGCTGCTCAATCTTTATTACCCTCCGGACACTTCCGCGACCGCGAAGATGGCGCAGAGCGTCGTGGATGCCGTTTCCATTTCCCACAACGTGACGGTGCTGTGCGGGCGGCCTTGCTACGATCCGACGGAACGCCGCGCGTGGCGGCCGTACCAAACGGAAATCGCGGGCCGGGCGCGCATCATCCATGCGGGTTCGACGGACTTTCCGCGCTTCGACATGAAAAAACGGGTGCTGAATTATCTCAGCTACGTCGCGCTGGCGATTCCGGGTGCGCTCTTTGTGCCTTGCGACGCCGTCGTGGCCATGACCGATCCGCCGTTTCAGGGCATCGTTGGCGCGATTGTCGCCATGCTGAAACGCAAGCCGTACATCTACAACATACGCGACGTGTATCCGGACATGGCCGTGGGAGGCTCGATCGTTGAGCCCGGCAGGATCGTGAGGATCTGGGAAAAACTCCATCGCTGGGCGCTCTGCCGCGCCACGCGCGTGATCGTTCTTGGCGAAGACATGCGCGCACGAATTGTCGCCAAAGGTGTCGAACCTTCGCGCGTACTGATCGTCCGCGATGGAACAGACATCCTCCCGCCGCTTCCAACACCGGATCCCGAAGTTGTCAGCGCGATCCGCGGGAATTCTTCGTTTGTCCTGGTGCACGCGGGGAACCTTGGTTTCTACGGCGCGTGGAACACGCTCGTGACGGCCGCGCGCCTGCTGGCGGGCGACGGTGTGGGCCTCGTGTTCGTGGGCGACGGCGCGCAGCGCTCGCAAATCGAAGCTGCGGCCGAGGGTTCCGGCAATATCCGTTTTCTGGAGTTTTTCCCGGCGAGCAAGATTCCGTCGGTGCTCGCGGCCGCCGATGCACACGTGATTACCGTGAAGCGCGGCCTGGAAGGCGTGGTGGTGCCCAGCAAAATGTACGGGATTCTCGCGGCGGGAAAACCCATCGTCGCGGTGGCGCCGAAAGAGACGGATGCCGTGTCGCTGGGAATTCAGCGCGGCTTCGCGGTAGCCGCGGACCCCGACCGCCCCGGAGAAGTTGTCAAGGCAGTGCGCACGCTGGTTTCCAACCCAAATAAGTTAAAGGCCATGGGCGAGGCGGCGCGGGCCGCCGCTCCTGATTATGATAGAGTCAAGCAATTGCAAAAATTCGTGGAAATCATCGATCACTTGACGGTCGACTAGAAAATCAAGGGGGAAACACAAGCGTGAAGACGGCGGATGGATTTTGGGCAGGAAAAACCGTTTTTGTAACGGGCGGAGCGTCGTTCATCGGCTCGACGCTTACCGATCAGCTGCTGGCGCGAGGCGCGAAAAAAGTTCGCATTGTGGATGACCTGAGCAGCGGTCATCTCGACAACATTCGCCAGCATCTCGGCGCGGGCAAGGTCGATCTTCTGCAAGCCGATTTGCGGGAACCCGGCGTGACCCGGGCCGCGATGCAGGACGTCGATACCGTTTTCCATCTCGCCGCGGATCACGGCGGGCGCGGTTACGTGGATCTCCACCAAGCCGGCCCCGCGTCGAATTTTTTCCTCGACGGTCTGGTGTTTGCGGAAGCGCTCAAAGCCAACGTAAAAAAAGTGGTGTTCGCTTCTTCCGGTTGCGTGTATCCGAATTTTCTTCAATCGGACACCAAGAAAGAGCTCTACCTCACGGAAGACCTCACCAAAGGCCCAAATGATGCCGACAATACCTACGGCTGGGCCAAGTTGATGGGAGAGTTCACGCTGCAGGCTTACGCGAAGGAGCACGGAATGGGAGCCGCTTCCTGCCGTTACTTCACGGTGTATGGCCCGCGCGGGGTCGAGAATCACGCCGTCATCGCCATGATTGCGCGCGCGTTTCTCGGGCAGAACCCTTTCGAAGTGTGGGGCGACGGCACACAGATCCGCAACTGGACGTACATTGAGGACATCGTCGAGGGCACGATCCTGGCCGGGGAGAAGATCAACGACGGCACGGCGATTAACCTCGGAACGATGGAACGTATCCGCGTTATCGATTGCGCCAAAATGGTGTGCGAATTCACCGGACATAAAGCCGACATCAAGCTCCGCCCGGATATGCCCACAGGCCCTCTGAACCGGGTTGCTGACAATTCTCTCGCCAAGAAACTTCTTGGTTGGGAACCAAAAGTTCTCTTCCGCGAAGGCCTCAAGCGCACCATTGACTGGTACTACGCCACGCGGGACAAGGAGAAAGTGAAGCACATCTTCACGCGCATGTTGACGGAGCGCTGAACCACGAAATTCGTCGACTGCGTGGAATGGATCTTGCCTGAATCAGAGACATAGCCCAAAGTGTGCAATTTTGCGCATGCAGGACCAGCGATTTCGCAAAGCAGGGACGGAAGTAGCCGGAAGACGTTTGGATGCACGCCTTTGTGAGTTAAGTCTTTTCCCGATCATTTTTGCAAATCTAAAAACCTCTTGACGAGAAGCCTTATCTGAAA